>UMGJ01012889.1_pt1 | contig 51878 bp, 46 predicted proteins | sample 1965221 | NCBI WGS metagenome assembly UMGJ01 (sample SAMEA4836067, study PRJEB28245) | human gut metagenome | biome: gut microbiome; material: fecal sample | place: Denmark | collected 2008
AAAAGTGTATTTTTCCAGCTCTTCGTTTTTCCTATAATTTGTAGTATGATAAATATCAATGCCGGTCAAGATACCGAGCAAGAGCAAGTAAACACTTAGTTAAAGCAAATGATACAGCAACAATAGTTGCAAGTATAATGAAAGATACAAATACATCCATAAGAAACCATTTTTTTTTCTTTCGTGACTTTTAACAGGGGCAAAGAAACAAACAATATTTTAAATGAACAAATTTTTTTACATGTTTAATAACATAAATTAATAACATAGAAGAAGAAAATGAAATATTTGGCAAAATGTGCTTGCTCTAAACCTGTCATAACAGGCGACAGGCTTAACGCAATCCGCATTATATTGCCAATAATTGTCAATTGCGCCAAAGCGCTATTAACAATTAATACCAATAAATTCTCACATTTTGCGGTAGGATTTTCTCCGTGTCTATCTACCATATAATCGCACTACATGCTATATGGTATATATCCACGTTCGAAAATAGGCATTCGCTCGCTTTGCTCGCTCGTGCGTATCGTTGAGGGGATGGCGTCCCCTCTGCACCCCTCGATGGATGCTACATATATTTTTCTGTCACTTTGCCTTATTGGGTCTAGAAGAGGGGATTTTTGCGGTTACGCAAAATCACTACGTGCAAAGTGATAAGGAGGAAAACAAAGCGGTCAGAAGCCGTTAAAACTGACTTCTGACCGAGGACTATCCTATTCAATGGCGTGCAAAGGTTGGCACGCTACCTCAGAGGACTTCGGTTTTGTGTGGGGTGCTGCGCCCCACGCCCAGCGAACTTTTAAGGCTTCGCTATTATCTATAGTCAACACCATAACGTCCGGTCTTATGGCGAGAACCACCGGCTTTAAGGTTAATGCCAACGTCACCAACTTTGACACCAATACCAGCGTTACCATCATTACTCCAATTAACAATAGGGTGTTCAAGGTTATAGTTTTCAAGCTGTCCTTTGGAAAAATCAAGCTGCCAACGTTTTTGACCTTTAGACAAAATAGGAGTAGTAGAAATCATATTATGAAGCCTACGAGCCCAAGCAGGCATTTCATCGCCATAATAATCAGCGTAATACTGATTCTGAGCTTTAAGAGCTTCACAAACTTCATCGTATGTGTCTACGAACATATCACGCTCTTTACTCTTAAGCTGCTTAACAACGCCTTGCACCTCGGCATTAGCTTCGGCTTCGTGTCCTTGTGCATAAAGGGTGAAAATCTTAGCTTGCATTTCTTGCGGAAGAAACTGATTAAGGATGCGTTGATTTTCGGCAGAAAGGTTGGTAAGAACTACTTGCGCACGCTCTGCTGCTGCACTTTCGGTGTAGTATTCCGATTGCGAAGACTTCAAACGAGCTTCGAAAGGTATAAGCAAGTTACCGAGCGAATTAGAATGCCGTTGAGAATCTTTGAGAGCTCTGTCAGCGTCATACAAATCCGGCAACCAATCCTTATCAAGATTCCAACGACCTTGTGCAACGTCTGCCTGTACATCGTTGTAAGCTGCGATGCTCTCCATCTGACGAATGCGAGCGTCTTGCTCACGCTTATCATAACGTTGTTGCTGCAATTGCTGAAAGGCATTACCAATAGAGTTCGAAAGGTCAGAAAAACCGCTATAAGTAGGGTTATAGGAACTTTGACCACCGGATTGAGCTTGCGAACCTTGCTGACCGACTGCAACACCGGCGTTGCCATTAGACATCATCAAATAGGGATTTAATCCGGCTTGGCGATAACGCTGCACTTGCGAGCTAGCAGAGTTCCACTCATTAGTCTGGTCAAACATAGACTGCTGAAAATCTCTATTTTTTTGAGCTTCAGCGGAGTTAAACTGCTGCGCTTGCTTTTGCAACTTCAACTGATTTCTATATTGCTGATGATTGCCAATTGCGTTGCTGATGGCGGATATACCGCCACCAACAACAGAACCAAGACCAAAAGAAACATCCATAACTATTCATTTTTAGGGTCATCCAATTTAGGTTTAGGCTTGGATTCAACAGAAGCATTGCGCCTAGCAAACCAAGTCTTCCAAGACTTTTTGACGGCAGCCGATTTGTTGTAATCGTCTATAACCGATTGATGATAATCAACAAAAGCCTGTAATTCAGATGGGGTCTGAATATTTCTGTCACGGACAAGTTGTGTGAAATCAAAATCATCCGGCAATTGCGATGCCAAAGACGGACGAGACATCTGTAAATTACGCAAAGCAGTATCTACAAGGCGTTTAGTAGAATCATAACCGATAGAGTTTTCCAAGCGCTTTGTATTGAGCAAAAACGACTGCGAAGATACCAAAGTAACAGCATCGCCACACTCTACGCACTGAAGCTCCTCATAAACAGGGCGCTCGAGAAGTATAGCGGTAGGCTTTGGAACAGAATCAAAATCAACCGAAAGAATAGTGGTTGAAACACATTTGGGGGAAAGTATAGGTTTCATATCTTCAAAATATAAAGTGTGAGTTAAGATTTTGAACTAGTAAGGCATTCCGGAGTAATCAAGATTACGCTGAACTTTACAATCAATGTAGCAATTTACATAAAATTGGTCACTCTCTGTGCCGTTAGCTACTTCCATACCGAAAATAGGGTTAAGCACGGACGGATTGACCTTAAATGACTTATAAGTTGGGTCAACAATCTTAAACCACGTATTTTTAAGCACATCACGAGAGACAGGAGCGACCCAAGATTTAAGGGTTTGCAAAAACTCTCCTCGTACAAGGTCAATGCTAGCCTTAAAGTCCATATAGCGAGGTAGCCATCCATAAGTGGGTTTAAAAGCACCGGTAAACGGGACTTCATCGCTATTACAAAGCCAAGTATTAGGGATTGTGTCAAGTCCTAGTTTGTCATACTCAGGAATAGGAAAGTCGTCGACATTAGTCTTCACGAGCTGCAAATCAGTGCCAACAGCTTCGTAATCAAGGACAGGCGTAGAATGGTAGAGCACCATTATAATGCCATACTCTTTAGCTTCGTACGAGCCTAAGCGAGAATCATCAATGCCAACACCTTTACCGGCGATGGTTGCCCGTCCATTGTTATCAGAACCATAAAGGTTTTGGTTAACAACTTCGTTAATATCTATGTCGGAAGTAATGTTACCGAGAAAACGGCACTCGTTAGAAAGGGTGTCCGGAACATCCACATTCCAATGCGCTTTTTGCTGAGCCGAAATTGTCAAATCGTGGGCTTGTGTTATCTCACGAATTTTCTGAGTAGCAAGAGCTTTACGCAAATCAAGAATACTAGTTTGCGCACGCATACTCATAGCAGTAAGCTTATCACCATTAACGGCAATTGGTGCTTCAATGCTAGAAGACTCGGTTTCAATACCACTGCCAGGGCTTGGTACGAGTCCATCATCGAAAGAAATAGACGAAGTACCATCACCAAGCTTTTCACCGACATTGATGCGAGAACCTCCGGAGGTGGCACGCAGACGAGATGAAGGAATATTAACCGAAGCGGAAAGGAATCCATCAGCAGTAACAGGAGATTCAAGCAAAGAAACGTCTCCGAACTGACTATTGGGGAAAATACCTGTGAAAACATCTTTGCGCCAATTGGCGTATCGAAGCGTGAAAATACCATCAGTGACAAGAGAGTCATACCCGATGCCTGTAGGTATAGCAGCGAGAAAATCATAAGCCGATGCAGTATTACCACTATCTGCTATATAATCAATGTTGTAAGCGGAAGAATTGAGGTCTTCCCACTGCGTGAAGCGATAGAAGTCTTGATAAATCTTTTGGTATGCAAGCAAAGGGAACGGAGATACATTGAGATTGACACGGAAAGGGTTACCCGGAATAGTTCCGGCATTGACTTGTCGGCAATATTCATCCGGCACATACATATAGCCAAGATAATTGAGCAGTTTACAAGCTTGATAATTTGAAGATAAGCCAACTTCATCAACGTTGTTTGCTCCGTGCTTGTTGATGATAGAAAGCATTTCAGCCAAAGACATATAAGGCAGCCTACCATCTACCATATTGTTCGAAGTGGCAATCGATGAAGCAAAAGGCACTTGTTTATAAAGCTTATTAATAGCGGTTGGGAAATAGCGCCAAAGCAAACGGAGTGGAACGAAATAAGCGGAAAAATCTTCCTTGATACGAGTGAATGCAGCAGTCTGCACGGAGGGCGTACGGGTGAAATGTTGCACACGAAGATTGAACTTATCACCAGGGAGAACAAATTTCCAATAAACGGGAAGCAATTCACCAGCCTTAGCAGTGAATGCATTTTTGCAACTCAAATCAAAGCCATTACGGCTTGTATGATTGCGAACATTTGGTAAAGAAAATAATGATGCCATAATTTAAGAAATTAAAGGTTCATAAATAGAATTGAGTTCACGATGTTTAACAGAGTTAAGAGACTGATTTATATCATCGTTAATAAAAACTAGATTAAGAGATGATGTGCGAGGCTCGAAAGTATCAATATACAAAGAAAAAACACTATCCGGAAATGATTGAGAAACCAAGCTTACTTGCTCATAGAAAGAGCGGAGGTTGAGAAGATTGAATTGTTTGTAAAGAAAATCATACACATACTTGAATTTAGTAAAATCATCACCAATAAAACCACGACGAAGCGCTATGTCGGAAGTAAAATGGCGATACCTCTTATAATAGTTGCGTGCGTAGTCGAAAAGCGTGCTTATCCGTTGATGTTGTAGCGCTCGGTCAGCTGCATCCGAAGAAGGATTTAATGAAAGATAACAAGCAACTTGACTAACAGGTTGCACAAGGTCGGACGATGGATAAGCGCCTAAGGCGTAGCAGTCATACAGGGATTCACTGAACTTTGAACGGGAGAAAGAGGAACATCCGGTGATGTCTTTGGAACGTTGCAAAAGTCGTAGACAAGTGTGTAATACTTCAAAAGCTGTAGTTTGATAATGCTGAGTTGAGAACGGAATTTTGGGCAGAACTGAAGACAAATCCGAGAGCGTAAGGGGTATGCGTTTTGCAGTTTTAGTGAAGAGAGTAACCGAATAAGTATCTTTATCATCGTGTGCCAAGATACGAGGGAGAGTATACTCGAAAGAACTCGAGCCAAAAAAGTTACTATGGCGTTTCTTTGGGGAAATTTCAAAGGCACTATTCCGGTAACGAAAAGGTAAGCGACTATCGGCAGACACATACGCAGACACATACGAGTTCGCGCCACAGGTAAGTGAGTAACGAATATCTCCAAATTTCCAACATTCAGAGATAAGGCTTTGTAAAGCGTCACGGAGGGACGAAGAATTGAAGAACAAGAGTAAATGGAAATGCGGTCTAAAAGTTTTTGGTCCGTACTCAGAACAATAGAAGTATCGAATTTTTTCTCCATATTTATAAGATATTTTAGAGCGAAGTCGTTTAAGAAATGTTTGAACGTCATAATGGTCAAGGTAACCCATAGCACGTTCACCTTTATAAAGAATCTGACTATCTTGTAACAAATGTCCGTACTTGTCTTTAGGTTGGCAAATGTAATATTGACGTTCAGTGTACTTACTAAAAGACATACCAGAGGGTATGAAATCAGACGTGACAATAGTTGGGCAAGAAAACTTGCGCCGGCGATTGTTACGCATAGATACAAGGAAAGTCTCAGTCGCCAAAGCAACAGGCTTATCAGCATGACCAATCAAAGCATAGGGACAAGAATAACGCATCAAGGGTAAATGGTCGTTATCATAAGTCAGAGTGACAAAGACAGTATATGCATTTTGTCCGCTCTCTCGGTCACAGAGGTTTTTATAACGTGAAAACTTAGAGTTAATACAATAAGAACAAGTGCCACAAGGCACAAGCAGAGGTTTACCAAGCTTGTTATAAATGACACGCTTGTTATGACAACCGCTAGCACGATGTAGCACTCGAGTAACATCCATAAGGATAAAACAAAAATAACTATGGTGAATAAATCAGAGTGGCAATTGATTTCCGCCTAATGCTCCGAGGATGGCGGTAAGAATGTAAGTAAGCCATTTGACAAGGGTTTTTTTAGCTTGCGGTTTCATCGTTTTGGGGTTTTAAATTAGAAAATGATTTAAGTTGACGAATAACTACGACACACCCAGCGAACTGGAGAAGTATAGACGGCACGTCTGAATCAGATGCAGAAAACACAAAAGGTTCGGCTTGTGGGTGGCGAGGGTCTTGGATAGACACCAAATAATCAGTTTTTTTCATAATGATTACTTTTTTATAGGTTTAACGTGATTAATAAAATCGGAAATAGACTGAACGTAATGAACATCAGCAGCATACTTCGAGATGCACTCCTCATTCTCACCATCAAAAGGAAAATACACAACACGAATACACTCAACGTATTTACGAAGCTTGAACAGGGACAAAACGACCTTAGCCAACTCAAGACGAGCATCATGTGATGAACACGTGATATAGTTGTAAGAATATACGTATCTAACTTTAGAGGAATGAATATGATAAATAATATCCAAACTCTTAATGAATTTCAAACGGATACGAGTTAACTCTCTAATAATTTCAACTTTAGTCATAATTGTTATATTTAATTGGTTAATAAAAGTCCTATAATTTGTATTATGATAAATAGTGTACGGGTGATATGATGTTTTTGGAAGAACTTGTCATTGTCGGTAATCATAGGCAAGTTCGGCCTCAGCTCTCCATTCGTTAGCACGTTTTAGCTGTTCTTCGTCATACTTCAAATCATCCCGTTGTCTGTTAAGTTGGTCAGATATAGCATCTACATCGTGTTGCAATGCACGTAAAGCATCATTGTGCGTTGTTGTATTCTGAATAGCATACGTCCTGCCGATACCTTCCACCTCGGTCACATAAGTACCCCAGCCGTAAGCCTGCGCACCTTCTCCCTCGCCCATATGCGAGTGGTCAAAAGCAGTTCAGTCCGCTCCGCTGCTGTGGTACACACGATGCTCACGGACTGAACTGCCGTTAACCTCCTCGCGCTCGGCCAAGCCTGTCGTGTCTTTGAACTCTTCACCGGCAATGCGTCAGATACCGAACGGATCATCTCTGCCAAAGGCTTGCCTTCTGCGTTTTCAAGCGCACGTTTTGGGTAGAAATATTCTATGATATGGGCGTTGCCGTCATTGTGCAAGCCTTTGTTTTTGTGGTTTGAAATAACAATGCTTATTCTCTCGCTCTCATTATTCTCATAATTTGGTGCAAGTGTTCTTGTTCTTTATCTTTGCTCCGTCAGCACTTGAAATGGCAGTGGCATTAATACTCGACCATCCTCGCCACCGCGTCACGCAGACGGGCAAGAATGCCGTTCTCTCCTCTCAGCGACTCGGCAAGACGCTTCAACGCATCCTTGTTGTTCAACGCCTCTCCAACGATGTCGCACGTCACCTCCTCGGCAAGTTTCCCCTCGGCATAAGCATTCAACTTGCGCTTCTTCTCGATGCGTTCATTCCATTCCTTCTCGCCGACGACTTCCTTAGCCGCCTTCTGCAAAGTCCTGAACTTGCCACCGATCATCCGCCTCACTCCGTGCGCCACCTCGTGTCCCAGCACCTGCACCAACGGGTTCTCGGCATCCTTTGCGATACGGATCACTTTCTTGTCCGCGTCTATCGTTCCGTTCTCCGCCATCGTGTCCACCCATTCCACACGATAGCCCAACGCACCGGCTACCTCCTCGGCGTCCTTGCGCTCCGCCTCAGTCAGCGACTGTTCTTTTGGCTTGTCATCCTCAGCCTCCGCCTTGCGTTTCTTCTCCTCCTTGTCGGCAATCTCCTTAGCCTTGTCAAAAACGCTCTGCTTCTCTTGCTTCTTCTCCGGCTTTTCGCTACCTTTGTCGATGGAATCCTCGTTTGATGGTAAAGTCACTCCATCAGCCTTTTGGTTTGCGGAAGGAGTTGTTAAGGTTTCGCTTGACGATGGATTCCTTTTTTCGTGTTTAGGCTTGCTTTTATCAAACGCTGTAACAATCCAGTTCTTGTTTTCAACGACACTCCCTTTTGAATCACGAATCGTCTTTTTTATGCTAACCCTATATCCATTATATTCGATGTTGATTTTGTCTTTGTTTTCTCGAACAATCAAACCATTACGTATAACATCCTCAATGACTTTTTGTATCTCATCCACATTTTTGAAGTCATTTTGTTCAATGATGTGTCGACGAATAATATGCGCCAATCCCCCTCCGTGGTCACCCCACACCAAATCAATGTCACCGACATCTTTTCTGTGGAACACACCGAGCAAGTCGCCACCTTTATGCTTCATCAAGAAATCAAAGGCTTCCTTCACCTTCCCTTTAAATTGGTTGTAGATGTTTCCAAACACACCACTCCCTACGGGCTTTGGTTCTTCATCGTCCATTCGCTTCTCCGCTTCCTCCTTGGCGGCTTCCTCTCTGCGTGACTTCTCGCCTACGATGGCTTTCCAAGCATCGACCGTCCTCTGTGCCTCCGCCACTGCCGCCTCGTTTTCCTTGATTGACTGCAACAATTCTTCCGGCGTCTCGCCTTTCTCCTTCAGTGCCTTTGCCGCCTTCAACCTCTTCTCTGCGGCTCGAAAAAACACCAATGCGAAAGGGTCGACCCAACACATTGTCAGATCGACCCTTTCGAAAGTCTTCGGTTAAGGCTTATTGCTATACGTAGCCTTTGATAATGCCTCGCTTCGAGTTACGCACAAACAAGATGATTTCGTCACGCTCTTTCGTGGCAGGAAGTTCCGCCTCGATATGCTCCACAGCATCGCTATTGTTGTATCCAGAAAGATATAGATAACGATATATGTCCTGGATGTCACGAATCTGCTCATTTGTGAAACCGCGTCTACGCAAGCCTATTGAGTTCACGCCAGCATACGATATCGGTTCACGGGCAGCTTTTACATATGGGGGAATGTCTTTGTTGACCAAAGCCCCGCCTTGTATCATCACATGAGAACCTATATGGCAAAATTGATGAATCAATGTTCCTCCTCCAACTACCGCAAAATTGTCGATTTGTACCTCTCCAGCAATCTGCGAAGCGTTTGCAATAATGATATTGTCCCCAATCACGCAGTCATGGGCGATGTGAGAATAAGCCATAATAAGGCAATTGCTGCCAACAACAGTCTTGCCCTTCGACGCGGTGCCCCTGTTTATGGTCACGCATTCACGAATGGTTGTGTTGTCGCCAACGATAGCCAACGTGTTTTCTCCCATAAATTTAAGATCTTGAGGAATCGCACCAATAACAGCGCCAGGGAAAATCGTACAGTTTTTACCGATTCTTGCACCCTCCATAATTGTAACGTTGCTGGCAATGCGAGTTCCCGCTCCGATTTCCACGTTTCTGTCAATTGTCACAAACGGGTCGATGACTACGCTTGGGTCGATTTTTGCATCTGGATGTATATATGCTAATGGTTGCTTCATATTATTTATTTTTGATTATTTGCGCCATGAACTCAGCCTCAGAAACGATTTTGTCGCCAACAAATGCGTAACCCTTCATGTTGGCACAACCCCTTCTCATTTCAGTCAAGAATGACACGTGGAAAATCAAAGTGTCGCCAGGAACAACTTTCTGACGGAATTTTACGTTGTCGATCTTCATAAAATAAGTAGAATAGCTTTCAGGGTTGTCGACAGAGCCCAAAACAAGCAATCCAGCAGTTTGAGCCATGGCTTCAACTTGAAGCACACCAGGCATCACTGGCTCTGTAGGGAAGTGACCTTGGAAGAATGGTTCGTTGCCCGACACGTTCTTTACTCCAACAATATATTTGTCGGATTTGTCGATAATCTTGTCAACCAGCAAGAACGGATATCTGTGTGGAAGCAACTCTCTGATGCGGTTTACGTCCATAATCGGTGTCTCGTTTGGATTGTAGACCGGGGCCTGAACCTCCTGACGCTTTAATTCGCGTCTCACCTTTTTCGCAAATGTAGTGTTGATTGTATGACCTGGGCAAGTGGCGATAATACGGCCCTGCACACGTCTGCCAATCAAAGCCACGTCGCCAACCACATCAAGAAGTTTGTGGCGTGCCGGCTCGTTTTTAAACACCAGCTCGTCATTGTTGATGAATCCGAACTCTGACACTTTCTTTCTTGGCACGTTCATCATATCGGCGATTCTGTCAAGCTCCGACTGCGCCACCGGAGTGTCGTAAATAACGATGGCATTGTCCAGGTCGCCGCCTTTTATCAAGTCGTGTTTGACCAACTCTTCAATTTCTCTTACGAAAACGAATGTACGGCTTGCAGCAATCTGTGTCTTGAAATCATCCAAAGAGTCAAGAGTGGCGAACTGATTGGAGAGTACAACCGAGTTGAACTCAATCATTACATCCACGCAAAAATCGCTGTCGGGAATAACGCAAATTGAGGCTTCGGTCTCGCTGTCCTTAACCGTTGTGCGGTTTCTTACAACATACACCGCTGCGTCTTCCGTCTGCTCAACAACTCCTACTTCCTCAATCTTGTCCATAAATATTTTTGCACTGCCGTCAAGGATTGGCACTTCAGGGCCATTCAGCTCCACGAGGCAGTTGTCGACATTGGAAGCATACAACGCAGCCATGGCGTGCTCAATAGTGGAGATTTTCAAGTCGCCAGAAGCAATAACCGTTCCGCGGCATGTCTCCACGACATTCTCAGCCACAGCTTCGATAGGCGCTGCGCCTTCAACATCAATGCGAAGGAATTTCCGCCCAAAATTGTCTGGAGCAGGCTTGAATGTCGCTTCAATTTCCCTGCCCGTATGCAAGCCCTTACCTTTTATGGTAAAAGCAGATTTCAACGTACATTGTTTCATATTATCTTTTTTATTTGTTGTCTTTTTTGTTTAAGTCTTTTTTTATAGTGTTCAAGTCGGCGATTATGTCGCCCAACCGGCGACGATATGCAGCTTCGCGCATAAAATCTCTTGCGTCAACCGCAGGATACCCCAGCAGCACCTTGTCGTCGCCTGTTCTTGTATGGATACCAGACTGTGCCCCAATTTGGTTCCGGTCGCCGATTGTGATGTGACCGGCGATGCCAACTTGGCCTCCAATCATATTTTGTTTGCCAATCTTAGCCGAACCCGCGATGCCTGTCTGCGCGGCAATAACTGTGTTGTCGCCGATTTCAACATTATGCGCAACTTGTATAAGATTGTCCAACTTCACGCCTTTATGGATTTTTGTCGAGCCCATCGTAGCCCTGTCGACAGTGGTGTTGGCGCCTATTTCTACATTGTCTTCAATTACCACATTGCCAATCTGGGCAATCTTCAGATAACGGCCGTCCTTTTCAGGGGCAAATCCAAAGCCGTCGCTTCCCACAACAACTCCCGAATGGAGAATGCAATTCTCGCCGACAACGCACCCCTGGTATATTTTAACACCTGCGTAAAGAGTCGTGTTGTTTCCAATAACAACACCGTCGCCAATATAGCACTGAGGGTATATTTTTACGTTCTCTCCTATTTTGGCATTCTTGCCGATGTAAGAGAATGCCCCAAGATAAATTGATTTTGGCAAATCAACGCCATCCGAAACATATACGGGCTGCTCCACTCCGGATTTCACAGGAGCCGATGCTTGCACCAAATTGAGCAACTCCGCCAAAGTGGCATACGGGTCGTCCACCTTTATCAGTGTCGCTTTTATAGGCTGCTCAGGTACAAAATCTTTGCGCACCAACAAAACAGATGCCTTTGTCGTATATACAAAATGCGTGTATTTAGGATTGGCCAAGAATGACAAAGAACCCTCTTGAGCCTCCTCGATTTTAGAATAAGAGGATATCTTCACAGAGCCGTCGCCCTCGATTTCACCTCTTATAATAGTCGCTAATTGCGTTGCTGTTATTTCCATTTAATAGATTTTTCGCTTTACAAATGTGCAAATTTAGTTGTTTTTTTAGAATCCCGTCAAAACTTCATGCGGAAATCAGTGACATGTAGCTCAAAATCCATCAAAACGACCATTTATTGTTAAATTTTCATTTTTTTATTGCATCTTCACAAAAAGTATTTGCGTAAACAGCGAAAAATTCATACCTTTGTGCCGCAAATTTTAAAAACTAATCAATTAATTATGAACAAGTACGAAACCGTTTTCATTTTAACTCCCGTTTTGTCTGATGCTCAGATGAAGGAAGCGGTAGAAAAATTCACTGCTGTTCTCACTAAAAATGGTGCAGAAATAGTAAATGAAGAGAACTGGGGCCTCCGCAAGTTGGCATACCCTATTCAGAAAAAAAGCACAGGCTTCTATTGCCTTGTTGAGTTCAATGCAGAACCGCAGGTTGTGAAGAAACTTGAGACAGCTTATCGTCGCGACGAGAAAGTTATCCGTTTCTTGACATTCCGTCTTGACAAGTATGCTGCAGAATACGCTGAAAAACGCAGAAGTCTTCGCGCAGCTAAGTCTAACAACAACGAAACAAAGGAGGATTAATCATGGCACAACCACAATCAGAAATCAGATACTTGACTCCGCTTTCAGTAGATGTCAAAAAGAAAAAATATTGCCGTTTCAAAAAGAGTGGCATTAAGTATATCGACTACAAAGATCCTGAATTCCTCAAGAAATTCTTGAACGAGCAAGGCAAAATCCTTCCTCGTCGCATCACGGGAACTTCACTCAAATTCCAGAGAAGAGTGGCACAGGCCGTAAAACGCGCCCGTCATCTTGCACTTCTTCCTTACGTGACTGACTTGATGAAATAACATTAAAAGAAGGATTACAATTATGAAGATCATATTAAAAGAAGATATCGCAAATCTTGGCTACAAGGACGATGTTGTAGAAGTTAAGAGCGGTTACGGTCGAAACTACCTTATCCCGATGTGCAAAGCTGTTATCGCTACCGAATCGGCACTTAAAGTTTTGGCAGAAAACCAGAAGCAAAGAGCCCACAAGCTGGCTAAAATCAAAGCCGACGCTGAGGCATTGGCAGAGTCTTTGAAGGACGTTGCTTTGACTATCGGAGCAAAGACAAGCTCTACCGGCACAATCTTTGGTTCAGTAAACAATATTCAAATCGCAGAGGCTCTCGAGAAGTTGGGTTTCAACGTAGACCGCAAACTTATCGTTCTCAAAGAGGCTGTGAAGGAAGTTGGAAGCTACAAGGCTCTCTTGAAACTCCACAAAGAAGTTTCTGTAGAAATTCCTTTCGAGGTGGTTTCTGAATAAGACACAACTTACATCAAAATAAAAATAAGCGCACGCTCAATTACGTGTGCTTATTTTTTTATAAAGTTTGGAAGTTAGAGGAAATATGGCTATTTTTGGGAAACGTATAAAACTATTGAAACTATGACTGATATTTCATCAATGATTCAGGAACTACTGGTCAGGTTTGGGAGTATAGACATTGCCGAGAGCGAGTTTAAACGTCTGATTTTTGAGGACGAGGCGCTTAAGGCTTATTTTAAGGAATGGTGTGACGATATGGGATACCGCGAGCGCACAGCGTTTGTTGATTATTGTCACGAATACTTGGACAATCACGAATCTGCATTTGATTCCCTTACAGAATATGACGAATAACAACGAACGCGCAATCCTTCCCGCTGAATGGGCAGAACAAGACGCCATAATGCTTGCGTGGCCACATGCCGGAACAGATTGGTCATATATGCTGGAAGAAGTTGTCTCTTGCTACAAAGAGATAGTCAACGCCATTGCTGACCAAGGCGAAAGAGTCATCGTCATAGCAGACCCTGACGACAGCAGCGACATATCATTCAGCAACGAGTTGATATCCGTGGTCAAATGTCCGACAAATGACACTTGGGCACGCGACACTTGTTCCATAACCACGCTTCGCGGAAACCGCCCCGTGGTCAACGATTTCAAGTTCAACGGTTGGGGTCTGAAATTTGCCGCCGACAAAGACAATCTTATAACATCCCGTCTTTTCGATTCCGGAATGTTTAAGGGGGAATATTCAAACAACTTGAATTTTGTCCTTGAGGGAGGCTCCATCGAGAGCGACGGCAAAGGAACGCTGCTCACCACACGCGAATGCCTGCTTTCCAAGAATAGAAATGGCCAATCATCCAAAGAGGAAATACAAGCGTACTTGGAAAAGGTATTCGGCATAAGCAGAGTGTTGTGGCTTGACCATGGCTACCTTCGTGGCGACGACACCGACAGCCACATAGACACCTTGGCGCGATTGGCGCCAAACGACACCATTCTGTATGTTTCAACCGATGATGAACGTGACGAGCATTTCACAGAGTTGAAAGCTATGGAATGTCAGCTCCAAAGTTTCACAACCGCAGACGGAGCAAAGTATAAGTTGCTCCCATTGCCGTTACCCACCCCTATCTTTGCCGACGGGGAGCGGCTGCCAGCAACATATGCCAATTTTCTTATTGGAAATGGATTCGTTCTTGTCCCTATTTACGGCCAGGAAAGCAACGACAGCGAAGCCATGAGCATAATATCCTCTGCATTTCCAGACAGAAAGGTTCTCGGCGTTGACTGCCGAGCATTGATAAAACAGCACGGATCGCTCCATTGCGTTACCATGCAGTTCCCTAAAAATTCATTGAATATATGAGCAGAATCATCAAATTAGGATACATTCAGCAAGCCAACAGCGCCTGCATAAGCAAGAATAGAGAAAACCTTGTCGCAAAAATAAAACGCTTGGCAAACGACGGCGCGCAACTTGTGGTGCTGCAAGAATTGCACGACAGCTTGTATTTCTGCCAAACGGAGAGCGTCGACAATTTTGACTTGGCGATAGACATTAACGGCGAAGAAACAGGCGTTTATTCCAACGTGGCAAAAGAATGCGGCATAGTGCTTGTGACATCGCTGTTTGAGCGCAGAGCGCCGGGGTTATATCACAACACCGCCGTTGTTTTTGAAAAAGACGGATCCGTTGCCGGGAAATATCGCAAGATGCATATTCCTGACGATCCGGCATATTATGAGAAATTCTACTTTACGCCCGGGGATATAGGTTTTGAACCAATCCAGACATCTGTCGGAAAACTTGGTGTATTGGTTTGTTGGGACCAGTGGTATCCGGAAGCGGCTCGATTGATGGCATTGAAAGGCGCAGAATTATTGATATACCCCACCGCCATCGGATGGGAAAGCTCAGACGACGAAGCGGAAAAAATGCGTCAGCGACAAGCATGGATGTTGTCTATGAGGGGACATGCTGTAGCCAACGGGCTGCCTGTTGTCGCAGTAAACAGAGTTGGACACGAACCCGACCCGTCGAATGCAACCAACGGAATCCAATTCTGGGGCACAAGCTTTGTAGCGGGACCTCAAGGCGAGCTGATTGATGAAGCCGCTACCGACAGCGAGGCGGAGAAAATTGTTGCAATAGATTTGACAAGAAGCGAACAGGTGAGACGCTGGTGGCCGTTTCTGCGTGATCGACGCATCGATGCTTATAAAAACATCCTAAAGCGTTTTGATGACTAACAGATAGCTATTCGGAGACAGGGCTGTTTTCACGGCCTCGTTTCCAAATGCCGTCCAGTGCGTCAGCCAACGATTGCAGTTCGGTTTTTATTTCCTCAAGACGTTCCGCCACCTCTTGTCTTTTTGACACATTTTTGCGGTTGTGCAGAATCTGTTCTTGGGCGGCGGCAAGCTTCATGCCGCGCACCTTTACAAGATAATGCACCATCTTGATTTTTTCAATATCGTCGGTCGTATACAGCCTATCATTGCCTCTCGACCGTCGAGGAGACAATATCGTAAACTGCCGTTCCCAGAAATGCAATGTTGAGATGGGGATGTCAAGCATTTCCGAAACTTCTTTGATTTTATAATATTTTTTCTCAGTGCTACGCATTAGGGTGGATTCTTCTTTTACAAAAGTAATAAAATGATTACTTTTGCAAGATAAAATGAGAGTTAATTCTCGTTCAAAAAACTTGATTTCAAACGAAAGTTTATATTACGATATGTATTCAGCAAAAGAAATTAGAGAATCTTTTAAAGATTTCTTCCACAGCAAAGGCCATCAGATTGTGCCTTCTGCACCAATGGTCATCAAAGACGATCCGACATTGATGTTTACAAATGCCGGAATGAACCAGTTCAAGGACATCATATTGGGCAACGTCCCGCCGAAATACAAACGAGCCACAGACTCTCAAAAATGCTTGCGCGTAAGCGGTAAACATAACGACTTGGAAGAAGTGGGACTTGACACATATCACCACACGATGTTTGAGATGCTTGGCAATTGGTCGTTTGGTGACTATTTCAAAGAAGGAGCCATTGATTATGCGTGGGAATATCTTGTGGACGTATTGCATCTCAATCCGGACGATTTATATGTGACTGTGTTTGAGGGAGCTCCAGAAGAAGGCCTTTCACGCGACGATGAAGCTGCCGGATATTGGCTGAAGCATGTATCCGCCGACCACATCATTAACGGCAATAAACACGACAACTTTTGGGAAATGGGTGAAACCGGTCCTTGCGGTCCATGCTCCGAGATTCATCTTGACTCGCGCACACCTGAGGAGAAAACCAAAACGCCTGGCCGCGAATTGGTCAATAAAGACGACCCCCAGGTTATTGAAATCTGGAACATCGTATTTATGCAATACAACCGCAAGGCAGACGGCAGCCTCGAACCGCTTCCTATGCATGTCATCGATACAGGAATGGGATTCGAGCGTCTTGTGCGCGCATTGCAGGGAAAACACTCAAATTACGACACAGACGTTTTCCAACCGTTGATTCAGAAAATCTCACAATTGTCAGGAAAAAGTTATGGCAAAGACGAGAAGGTTGACGTAGCAATGCGCGTAATCGCCGACCATGTACGTACAATCGCCTTCTCTATTGCCGAAGCTCAACTTCCATCTAACGCCAAGGCAGGTTATGTGATTCGACGCATCCTGCGCCGTGCTGTTCGGTATGCATACACATTCCTTGACCAACGTCAAGCATTCATATACCGTCTTGTGGACACACTGATAGAGTCTATGGGCGATGCCTACCCAGAGCTCAAGCAACAACCTGATTTGATAAAGACGGTAATTAAAGAGGAAGAAGACACATTCCTCCGCACATTGGAGACAGGAATCAAACTTCTCGACAAGGTTGTCAACGAGGCCAAGGCAGATGGCAGAAAAGAAGTGAGCGGAACGGAAGCGTTTGTGCTGTATGACACTTATGGATTCCCTCTTGATCTTACAGAACTCATTCTGAAAGAGCATGGTTTCACCGTCAACCACAAAGAGTTTGACGAAGAAATGGCGAAGCAAAAGCAACGTGCGCGCAATGCTGCCGCAATAGAGGCTTCCGACTGGGTTGAACTCAATGCCGGGGAATCGGAGTTTGTCGGATATGACAAATTTGAATGTGAGACATCCATTCTCCGATACCGCAAGGTAAAACAGAAAAACAAAGAGTTCTATCAGATTGTGCTGAAAGAGACACCGTTCTACGCAGAAATGGGTGGACAGGTCGGCGATACTGGTTGGCTGATTTCAGGCGATGAGAAGATTGAAGTATTCGATACAAAACGCGAAAACAACCTGCCTATTCATTTGACAACAAAGATGCCGTCAAATCCTCAGGCTGCAATAATCGCAAAAATAGACACCGACAAACGCTTGGCTACGTCATGCAACCACACGGCGACTCACCTGTTGCACGAAGCGCTGAGAGAAGTGCTCGGCACACACGTGGAGCAAAAAGGCTCATATGTATCGCCTACAGAACTCCGCTTTGACTTCTCGCACTTCCAGAAGATGACAGAAGAGGAAATAGAGGCAGTTGAGCGACTTGCAAACAAGAAAGTACGTAACGCCATCGCTCTTGACGAGCATCGCAATGTCCCTATTGCGGAAGCTAAAGCGATGGGTGCCATGGCATTGTTCGGAGAGAAATATGGGGAAGAAGTCCGCGTTATCAAATACGGCGACTCTGTTGAGCTCTGCGGAGGTACGCACGTGCCAAATACTGGCAACATTGGAATTATAAAGATTGTTTCAGAAGGGAGTATCGCCGCCGGCATACGACGCATTGAGGCAATAACTGGCGAAAATGTGGAAAACGCAATCCACGAGTTGCAGAACACGATAAAATATGTTGGCTCACTGCTCAACTCTTCGGATATAAAGAAGGCTGTCAAGAAAACAATCTCTGAAAATGCCGAATTGCGGAAAGATGCTGAAGACATGGCAATCGAACGCATCAAGAACCTTAGTTCTCAACTTCTTGGGAAGAAACAAACACTGCCAAACGGCATCCAATTGACATCATTGGGCGGTATGCGCATTCCAGACATTGTCAAAGGAGTGGCGTTTGCCATACGTGAGGCCTCCCCTACAAAAACAGCATTTGTAGCAGCAACCGTAAGTCCGGAGAAGAAACCTATGCTTACCGTAATGCTTACAGACGACCTTGTGAAAGAAGGACTTAACGCTGCGTCAATTGTACGTGAGGCAGCAAAGGCAATCAAAGGTGGTGGCGGTGGCCAACCTGGATTCGCACAAGCAGGCGGTAAAAATGCTGATGGGTTGCACGACGCTTTCAATGCTCTGATTGCAGCGGTCAAGGAATAGAAAACATCTCTCTCAACACTACAGTCATCGGATACATCAATAGCATTGCGTGTCCGATGACTTTTTCTATAACTTTTTTGCTGTAACTAAATTTATTTTGGAGGATAAGCCGCAATTATGTGATAAATTTTTATTATCTTTGCACGTAAAATCCGATTTTAAATAACAACATCTGAATGAGACAATTAAAGATTTCAAAATCAATCACCAATCGTGAAAGCGCATCGCTTGATAAGTATCTTCAAGAAATTGGACGAGAAGACCTTATCTCTGTAGAAGAAGAAGTTGAGTTGGCTCAACGTATTCGAAACGGCGATCAGCGGGCATTGGATAAATTGACGCGCGCAAATCTTAGATTTGTTGTTTCTGTAGCAAAACAGTATCAGAACCAGGGATTGAGTCTGCCAGACTTGATCAACGAGGGTAATTTGGGCTTGATTAAAGCCGCTCAGAAATTCGATGAAACACGCGGTTTCAAATTTATCTCATATGCAGTTTGGTGGATTCGCCAATCGATTTTGCAGGCATTGGCAGAGCAATCAAGAATTGTCCGACTACCTTTGAATCAAGTTGGTTCGCTAAACAAAATTAGCAAAGAGCTTTCTAAATTCGAACAAGAAAACCAGCGTCGTCCTTCAGCAGAGGAACTTGCCAACCGACTCGACATTCCGGTAGAGAAAATCTCAAGTACAATCAGTGTTTCCGGTCGTTCCATCTCTGTAGACGCACCATTTGCCGAAGGAGAGGACAACTGTATGCTTGATGTGTTGACCAACGACGACTCCCCCATGGCAGACTCTTCGCTCAATCAAGAGTCGCTGTCGAAGGAGGTTGACCGAGCATTGAACCAATTGCATGACCGCGAACGCGAAATCTTAAAAATGTTTTTTGGCATAGGTTGTCAAGAAATGACTTTGGAAGAGATTGGTGACAAATTCGATTTGACACGAGAGCGTGTGCGCCAAATTAAAGAGAAAGCAATCCGTAAATTGAAAGGACAAAAGAGCAGACTCTTAAAATCGTATTTATAGTTAAGAACAATTATAAAATGCGACGAATCCCGGCTATTTCAGTCGGGATTTGTTGCATTTTATAACTAAAAAACATTTGTACCCGTGAACCATCTCGGCCGAATCGTTGTTTCTTGAACAAAACTTATCCGTGAATAACAACAAGAAGCTAATAGATTAATTTGTATGAGACAGTTAAAGATTTCAAAATCAATCACCAATCGCAACAGTCAATCACTCGAAAAGTATCTACAGGAAATTGGCAAAGAGGACCTCGTTTCAACAGATGAGGAAGTTGAGTTGGCTCAGCGAATCAGACAAGGCGACCAAAAGGCATTGGATAAATTGACGCGCGCAAATCTTAGATTTGTTGTTTCTGTAGCAAAGCAGTATCAGAACCAAGGATTGAGTCTGCCAGATCTGATTGACGAGGGTAATTTAGGCTTGATAAAAGCAGCTAAAAAGTTTGATGAGACCAGAGGTTTCAAATTCATCTCATACGCAGTTTGGTGGATTCGCCAATCGATTTTGCAGGCATTGGCGGACCAGTCGCGGGAAATCAGACTGCCGTTGAATCAAGTAGGTTTAAACAATAGAATAAGCAAGGAGATCTCCAAATTTGAGCAGGAAAATCAACGCCGCCCGTCAGCGGAAGAACTTGCGCAGCGCCTTGATATGCCATTGGAAAAGGTGACAAGTGCCCTAAAAGCTTTCTACCGCACTGTGTCGGTCGACGAGCCTGTCGCTGACGGAGATGACAAATGCATGGCCGACACGCTTGCCAACGATGACGTGCCAAGCACTGACGCCACGCTGACGCAAGAATCACTGTCGAAGGAAGTTGACCGAGCATTGAATCAATTGCAAGGTAAAGAGAGGGAGATTTTAAGGCTGTGTTTCGGCATTGGCTGCAGAGAGATGACATTGGAGGAGATTGGTGACAAGTTCAATTTGACGCGGGAACGAGTGCGCCAAATCAAAGAGAAGGCAATCCGCAAATTGAAAGGGGGGAAAAGCGCATTGCTAAAGTCATATCTATAAAACGTTGCCACCATTTTGCATGCAAAATGGTGGCAACATCTAAAGAAAATCGAGTAGGAGGAGTTTACCACCTACTCGATTTTAATTTATAAAAATCAAAAACGATCAATTCCGTCCAGTACGCGTAATCTTGTTTTTAATGTTTTCGTTAAATACCGATTCCTTCATTAATGATTCAACCGAGATGTGCATTCTGTAGCGCCAATAGTGCTTCGCAATCGCAGGAACATTGATTTGTTCATCGTTTGGATTCTCTTTGCGCAATTTTCCGTCAATCGACATCCAGTCCTGCCAAGGAAGTACCGTCAACATTGATGGCGACTCAAGATGCTGGCTCACAATAATGTCGCAAAGCCATGGCTCTGCATAAAATGGCGCGTCCCCCTCCTGGTGCAACATAGTGTTGTAGAACCGTTGGGTTTTGTCGTGGTTTTCCTCCCACCATTGTCTGATTCCACCCATATCATGGGTCGATGTAGTGCATACCGACAAATATGGATATTGATATGGATTGCCAAACTCGTCTTCTGGATTTTTGGGCATCCTTTGTATTTCCAGCGACAGAATCTGAAGTTGCTTCATCACCGCCGGCACACAGTCTGGAATCATTCCCAAATCCTCACCGCACACAAGCATATCTGTTGAGTTTACCAAAGCCGGAAGTTTCCACATAGCCTTTCCATACCAGAAATCATTGTGACGATGGTAATAGAAGTCGTTATACATTCTGTTGAAGCACCACTTCTCATAATCATTCAGCGACCTATAGATGTAGGTGAATTGTGCTGAGATTCGAGGATGGTATTTGCCATGTTCTTCTGGGTCCTCGATGAAAAGCACTTCATCAAGCAAGCCGCACAGGGCGTTTTCCAATTTATTGTTCTTGTCGTTTTTCTCATACGACGCAAACAACTCCGTAACTTTCTGTTGCGTATCAACTTCAGACTTCAATTTGTAGCGTCCCCCTCCTATCGATTCCAGATATAGCGATTTTGCCTCTTCGGTATATTCTCCAAAGAAATCGGCAAGGAAGTAGTCCATAATATATGGTTTGCATTGGAGATCCGGATTTATCCAGAAGTCATAATTGTTGCGCATTTCATCTGGTGTATATGGTAACGCCGGGTTGAACACACCCAACAAGCCATGCACCGCCGACATGGGGATTTGCCAGATTCGGAAGAAGCCAAGGATATGGTCTATTCGATACAGGTCGAAATATTCCGACATCTTGCGCATCCTGTTTTTCCACCATTTAAAGCCGTCCTGACTCATACGCTCCCAATTATATGTCGGTAATCCCCAATTCTGACCAAGCACTGAGAAGTCATCAGGCGGCGCTCCCGCTTGGCTGTTCAGATTAAACAAATCTGGGTCAACCCAAGCATCCGCACTTGCGCGGCTGATACCGATAGGTATGTCACCTTTCAACACAACACCGTGCTTGTGTGCATAATCACAACTATCTTTCAGTTGTTTGTCAAGGTTGTATTGGATGTAATATGTCAGGTTGATTTCATCAGCATTGTCTTTGCACAACTCGTCGACAAGACTTTCGTCGAATTTTGAATACTTACCCCATTTAGTAAAGTCGGCAGTTCCAAATTTGTCACGCAACAAGCAGAATGCTGCATAATTCTTCAGCCAATACTCATTTTTTGCAAAGAACGATTTAAAGTTCTCCGTCTTCAAGGTCTTGGCTCCTGATTCGGCAAAGATTTCTCTCACATATTCCAGCTTGCCAGCATTGACACGCTCATAGTCGACTTGCGGAAGAGCATTCAACTCCACTGCCAGATTATTGAAATATTCCTGACGCTGATTGTCCTTCAGCTTGCCCAATGCCGGAATGTTCAAATACATCGGATGCAGTGCATAAGTCGAATTAGCTTTATATGGATAGGAATCCACCCATGTGTGAGTCATTGTAGTGTCGTTGATTGGTAGAATCTGCAAGACACGCTGCCCTGTCGCCGCCAGCCAATCAACCATTTTCTTTATGCTGAGGAAGTCGCCGACGCCGAAATCCTCGTCGGTGCGGATTGAGAACACCGGAATAGCTGTACCTGCGCCCTTCCATAGCGCAGCGGAATCGTTGAATCTCAAGCCTGCGACAACAATACATCCGTTTTTGTCTGGAGCCGATATGTCAAGCACCCGGTTATTGCACCCTTCCCACGATTCAGTGCCGGTGTGTCTGTTTCTCTTGAAGAATTTATACTCCACCTGTTCCTCTTTTTCAGGAAATTGGAAAGCAACCGACCATATCGGATAATTGCAATCGGTAAGCGCCAACGCGTTCTCCTGGTGCCAATTTCCAAGCACATCGCAATTGCCTGTCACAAACAAGTCCTCGTCAGGTCTTACCGACGGAGCAAAAATTTCCAACGTGACGCCACCACGTTGATGAGGCAGCGCATCGTTTTTGTTTTCACGATGGAATATGGAATTGACAAACATCGACGAGTAGAAAGATTTGTCATAGGGCTGGTCATTCCAGGAATCCAAGATTTCATAGACCTTGATTTCTTTTCCAAACGTGAACAAGTGAGGCTTGCCCCACTCCTTGCGAACTGCGCCATTGTCGTTTCGGACAATATAACAATACTCAAACGATTTGACATTGCGCTTAATATCCACCTCTGTAGACCAAATGCCGTCCTCGTAGGTCATTTTCAACGCCTTGGACTCATTCCATTCGCCCAATTCCTTAACACTGCCCAAAAGATATAAGCTTTCCCCCCAGGCAGTGTTGTAGCCAATTCTAAATAACAATTTCATAGGTTAATATATTTACTTAATGAATATTCCATAGGTTAGTTTCTCTATCCGCATCTTGATGTGCCGCACGAAGTGCAAATCAAACAGCCCTCTTGGTATATCAATGTTTCTTGTCCGCAATTAGGACATTTCTGACCTTTGGCTTTGGTGCCTTCCGGCAAATACTTCTTCAAAGCCCGCTCAACGCCCATTTTCCAGGTGTTGATAGATTCGCTGTTGAGCTCGAGTCCACCAACCAGCTTCATCACTTGGTCAATCGGCATGCCATAGCGCAACACGCCTGATATCAATTTGGCATAATTCCAATACTCAGGATTGAACTTGTCAGAGAGGCCCTCTATTGTCGTCTTATATCCACGCTTATTGATGAACTGAAAATCGTAGCGCTTGTTGCCATTCTCGTCAATAGCCTTGATGATTTTTCCTTTGCTCACAGATTTCGGACAGAAGATGCCATCTTCATCATCTGCAAGACCAGTAAATATTTCATAAGGTCTTCCATCGATAAGTCCGACAAACGCAATCCATTTCTCTTTGTTATTCTGGAATCTGACAACATCCGCCTCCAATTCAATCGGTCGTTTAAGCACATGGCGCTCCTCAAAACCTGTGTGGACAGGAGCCTCCACCTTCTTTTTCTCCTTTTGAGTCGACACAAGAACTCCTGAGCGTGAACCGTCACGATACACGGTGCATCCCTTGCATCCAGCTTTCCACGCTTCCATATACAGCTCGTTTATCAAATCTTCGGTCACATCCGACGGCAGGTTGATTGTAACACTTATTGAATGGTCAACCCATTTTTGGATTTCTCCCTGCATCTTGACCTTCTCATGCCAGTCAATGTCGTTTGCTGTGGCTTTGTTGTACGGAGATTTCGCCACCAATTCATCCAACTCCTCTTGTGAGAACTTTTCTTTGCGTTTGATGCCATTCGCATCCATCCAGGATATAAACTTATGGTGATAAACTACATATTCTTCAAACGCATCACCAGTTTCGTCTACATAATCCACATGTACGCCCGGCTCATTCGGGTTAACCTTGCGACGGCGCTTATATACAGGCATAAAGACTGGCTCTATGCCGGATGTGGTTTGTGTCATCAAGCTTGTAGTTCCCGTCGGGGCGATTGTCAAGCATGCAATGTTGCGTCGCCCGTATTTTATCATCTCATCATACAAAGAAGGGTCAGCGTCCTTCAATCGGTTTATGTAAGGATTTGCCTCTTCCCTCTTGGCGTCGTACAAAGAGAATGCGCCACGCTCCTTTGCCATCTCGACCGAAGACCAGTAGGCCGCAAGTGCCAACGTCTTGTGTACTGACACAGAGAAAGCCGTAGCCTCTGGAGTTCCATAACGGAAGCCCATTGCGGCAAGCATATCTCCTTCCGCTGTTGTTCCAAGTCCAGTGCGTCGTCCAGCCAAAGTCTTGTTGCGGATTTTCTTCCACAGATTCAATTCTGTGGCTTTAACTTCTTCCGTTTCTGGATCGGACTCTATTTTGGCAATGATTTTATCAATTTTTTCCATTTCCAGATCGATAATGTCGTCCATCAGTCGCTGAGCACATCTGATGTGCTGTCGGAAAAGGTCAAAGTCAAATTCTGCTTCGGCTGTGAAAGGATTTTTTACGTATGAATACAGGTTTACAGCAATAAGCCGGCAGCTGTCATACGGGCACAACGGAATTTCGCCACAAGGATTTGTGGATATCGTTTTAAACCCTAAGTCAGCGTAACAATCAGGGATAGACTCTCGCGTTATCGTATCCCAGAAAAGCACACCTGGTTCAGCGCTCTTCCACGCATTATGCACAATCTTTCGCCAAAGGGCGTTTGCATTTATTTTTTTTGACACATATGGATGCTCGCTGTCAACCGGGAATTTCTGTTCATATTCCGCATCGGCTTCTGCCGCCCGCATGAACTCGTCGTCGACGCGTACCGACACATTGGCACCCGTAACTTTGCCTTCTGTCATTTTCGCATCGATGAATGCCTCGCTGTCGGGATGCTTTATTGAAACCGACAGCATCAACGCTCCGCGACGTCCATCTTGCGCAACTTCTCTTGTGGAATTTGAGTAGCGCTCCATAAACGGCACCAACCCCGTTGACGTAAGAGCGGAATTTTTCACAGGCGAACCCTTTGGGCGCACATGTGAGAGGTCGTGCCCCACGCCGCCTCTGCGCTTCATCAGCTGCACTTGCTCCTCGTCGATTTTGATGATGCCTCCATAAGAGTCCGGAGCACCGTCAAGACCGATTACGAAACAATTTGACAACGACCCTACTTGATAATTGTTTCCGATTCCTGCCATCGGGCTTCCTTGCGGCACAATGTATTTGAAATCTTTCATCAAGTTGAAAATGTCAGTTTCCGACAAAGGGTTCGTGTATTTGCTTTCAATACGTGCCAATTCCGATGCCAATCGGTGGTGCATATCGTCCGGCGTCTTTTCATAAATGTTTCCGTATGAGTCCTTCAAAGCGTATTTGTTGACCCAGACGCGAGCGGCGAGTTCATCGCCTTTAAAATAGTCACATGAGGCATTGAAAGCCTCGTCGTAAGAATATATGTTTATCTCCACAGCTTTGTTTGATTTAATAATAGTTACTGATGCTTCTCATTCATCAATGCAAAGATTGCAAAATTTCCAGTATTCTCAAAATATATTTCGACTATTTTGTCCTCATTGGCGTTTGTTCTATTTTGCGACATTCCGGATTTATTGACTACCTTTGCAATAAAAACAATAAATTATGAATATGGATTTCTTCTTTAATCGTAAAACCATAAGAAAATACAAATCAGAAGCCATTCCCAGCGACACCATTGAGCGCATGCTTGATGCTGCGGCTCAATCCCCGACAACTGGAGGAATGCAACTTTACAGTGTTGTCATAACAACTGACACCGACATAAAAGAAGAATTGGCAAAAAGCCATTTCAATCAGCCGGCGGCAACCGGAGCACCAATGCTATTAACTTTCTGCGCCGACTTCAACCGTTTTATAAAATGGTGTGAGCAAAGCAATGCTAAGCCAGGATTCGGCAATTTCCAATCATTTGTCGCTGCGTTTCTCGACGCCACCATTTTTGCCCAGCAATTCTGCACCATAGCCGAGATGAACGGACTTGGATGCTGCTACCTCGGCACGACAACATACAATGCCCCACAAATTGCCAAAACGCTTAATCTTCCACAATACGTTGTCCCTATCGTGACTCTGTCTGTCGGCATTCCCGATGATGATTCAGCCAAATCAGAGCGAATTCCATTGCAAGGAATCATACACAAGGAGCGATATGCTGATTATTCCACAACCGACATCTCCAATCTTTACAAAGAAAAGGAAGAGTTGCCGGCAAACATCAATTTTGTCAAGGAAAATGGGAAGGATTCATTGGCTCAGGTGTTTACGGATGTCAGATATTCTAAAGAAAACAACGAGACTTTCTCTAAAATATTTTTTGATTTTATTGAGCAGCAAGGATTCAAGTTCAGCAAATAGCCTTGAATATCTTCAAGGATTCATGAATGCCTATCGGTCCGAACCGTTTTGAGCAATTCAAGGAGTGAAGCATGGCAGCTCTGCTGTGTTAAAAAATGTTTTATTAGCAAGCCCATATTCGTGTCGCTCCACATCAGCGGGAATGGCTTGTAAAGCCGTATGTAGTGCTATTTGCCAGCGATGCAAATAACCTTTTGTAATTGGTTTAAAGTCGACGAAAAGGTTAAAATGCTTTGTATCAACGATATTTTTTTATACCTTTGTCTGCGGAATTAAAAAAAGCGAGAGAAAGAGATCTCTCCATTGCCGAAAATCGGCAGGGGCTTTTCTCAGGTGGACTCCCAAGAAAGCCTTTAGTGTGAACTATAATTTAAATGAATGAGGAGAACATTTACAGCAATTGCGACAATTGCCATATTGTTGGTATTTACATCTTCTTACAACAGCTATGATGTAAGTGTTGATATCAACTCTTTCGCCCCAAACTTTGAAATAAGCAAATTAGGGAATCATTTCAAACTAAGCGAAACGAGAGGCAATTATGTGATAGTCAATTTTTGGACGTCGGACGATGCGGAAGCTCGCATCAGAAACATTCATTACGACAGATTTTTCAAATCCATCGGAAAAAATTTGAGTTTTATTTCTGTTAATTTCGACGACAGCGACAATATGTTCAAAGAGCTTGTCAGAACAGATGGGCTATCAGAAGTATCGCAATTTTACGAAAAAGACGGTATGGAATCCGAAGTGTACAAACGGTATCGTCTAAAGAGCGGAATGAACAGCTATCTTCTTGATAAAGACGGGAAGATTCTTGCCATCAATCCGACGCAGCAACAATTGACTAAATATTTTTGTCAATAGCCACACATGCCGGAACAATTGCAAAATTGTTCCGGCTTTTTATTAAGAAATTGTTTGGCATTTTTTTTGCTATAGGATATATAAAATAAATTTTGACAATGATTGATTTTACAGACAGCAAGTTGGTCGAAGAAGATGGAAGCCCACAAATATGCCAAATCTTCACAGATGTAAAAGCCAACGAAAATACTGACAACGATATAGACCCACAGTCATTTACGTCCGATGTTCCTATCTTGGCGCTTCGGAATATGGTGTTGTTTCCCAATGTCGCAATTCCAGTAGCGGTTGGCCGCGACAAATCTTTGGCACTAATTGAAGCGGCACAAAAAACGAAAACGCCAATCGGCGTAATCTGCCAAAAAGACGCAAAAGACGAGGACCCCGGTCAGGATGGTCTATATCAAATAGGCGTAGTCGCAGAAATTATACGAGTGTTGGAATTTCCAGACAATTCCACAAACGTCATCATCCAAGGCAAATACCCATTCCAACTCGACAGTGTGACAAGCACCAAGCCTTTCTTGAGGGCTAACATCACGCCACTTGAAGAAGAATACCCATTGTCAGACGACAAGGAGTTCAACGTACTGGTGACAAGTCTTCGTGAAATCACATTGAAGATGCTCGACAAGTTGGGCAACAAGATGAACGAATTGACTTTTGCCATAAAAAACATCGACAATCCAGTTCATCTGATTGATTTCTTGTGCGCGAACTCCCCTTTGGAACCCAATGTCAAACAGCGGTTGCTGTCCAACCTTTCGATAAAGCAACGGGCATATTCCCTGTTTATGTATCTCAACAGAGAGTCTCAACTGGTTGACATCCGCGCAGACATTGAGTCAAGAACACAGAAAGATATTTCCGAGCAACAACGGGCACATTTCCTTCAGCAGCAAATTCGCACAATTCAGGATGAGCTTGGAGACACCGATGAGCACGATATTGACGAGCTTTATCAAAGAGCCGAGCAGAAACTGTGGAATGAGGATGTCAAGAACACATTCAAAAAGGAGATGCGCAAACTTGAACGTCTACAACCACAAACTCCAGACTATTCTGTGCAGTACAACTATTTGGAGACACTTCTCGACTTGCCCTGGAATGAATATACAGAAGACAATTTCGATATTCCCAATGCAGAAAAACAGCTCGACAAAGACCATTTCGGACTGGACAAGGTAAAAGAGCGCATTCTTGAGCATTTGGCAGTGCTTAAGCTGCGAGGCGACATGAGAGCCCCAATCTTATGTCTATATGGTCCTCCGGGAGTCGGCAAAACCTCTCTTGGCAAGTCGATAGCGGAAGCCTTGCATCGCAAATATGTGAGAATGTCGCTTGGCGGACTACATGACGAAGCGGAAATCCGAGGCCATCGCAAGACATATATAGGTGCTATGCCGGGACGAATCATACAAGGTTTGATTAAGAGCAAGTCATCGAATCCGGTATTTGTTTTGGACGAGATTGACAAACTTGGCCAAGATTTCAAGGGCGACCCGTCGTCGGCATTACTGGAGGCATTGGATCCAGAACAGAACTGCCATTTCCACGACAACTATGTGGACGTTGACTACGACCTGTCGCGTGTGATGTTTATTGCCACCGCCAATACCCTATCAACCCTTTCTCAGCCATTGCTTGACCGTATGGAGCTGATAGATGTGTCAGGTTACATTTTGGAAGAGAAGGTTGAAATCGCAAAGAAATTTTTGGTTCCGAAACAGTTGAAAGAACACGGATTCGAGGAAAAGGAGATTTCTTTCCCTAAAAAGGTTCTTGTGAAAATTGTGGAATCCTACACACGAGAATCTGGAGTCAGACAACTGGAAAAGAAAATAGCAAAAGTGATGCGCCGCATCGCATTGCAGAAAGCGAGCGGAAAGCCTTTTGAAAAGACCGTTTCTATCGACGGCCTTAAAGAGTATCTAGGACAGGAGGAATTCAGCCCTGACCGCTACGAGGGAAACGATCAAATCGGAGTTGTGACCGGTCTTGCGTGGACTGCTGTCGGAGGAGAGATTTTGTTTATCGAGTCATCTCTGTCAAAAGGCAAAGGCGAGAAGCTGACTCTTACCGGAAACCTCGGAGACGTGATGAAGGAATCGGCGGTTATTGCCCTACAATATTTGAAAGCCAATTGCAACAAATTCGGCATATCGCCTGACATATTCGACAGTTACAATGTGCACATTCACGTTCCAGAGGGTGCAATTCCTAAGGACGGGCCATCAGCCGGTGTCACCATGGCGACATCTTTGGCATCTTCTTTCACAAAAAGAAAAGTTAAGGACCACATTGCGATGACCGGAGAGATTACACTGCGCGGAAAAGTGCTTCCTGTAGGCGGCATCAAAGAAAAAATTCTTGCGGCCAAACGTGCAGGGATTACAGATATTATTCTGTCGAAGGAAAATAAGAAAGACATTCTGGAGATTAAACCGTTATATTTGAACGGTCTGACATTCCATTATGTCTCAACAATCAAAGATGTTCTTGACTTGGCTCTTACAAACGAAGTCGTTACAGAATAAAATGAATTATTGCTGTCCGATAAAACTCAGAAAAAGCAATAAATATGACTCGAATGCTAATTTTACAGCGTTCGAGTCATACTTTTTGTTTATTAAGCCCACCTTAATCAAAAAGAGATGGTTCAGAAGGTGCATCGAAAGCCTTGGAAAGAATGATATCCCATTCCTTTTCGGGGTTGTTGAACAGACTGTAGAAATCGACGTAGTACATCAGTGTTATCCTGACCGCCATAAAACCGTCAGGAGCCTGATACATTCGGGGAAAGAATATGTCGGCAAGAGGCATATAAATCATGGTATATGACCTCAAATATGGCTTCCTGACGCCTTTTGTTGGCATCGGCGAGTGTACTGCGTCCAATCTTGAATGTGATTTCTCTTTGTTCACCGACGACAGACGGTTCTCTCCGAGTATCGGATTCTCAAAGCCGGAATGTCCTCTATGTATCGCTTGTTGCCCGATGCGTGGTCTATTGCGGACATAAACTCCTGCAGTCCGAGCATACTGTTCTGCAACGTCTCCTTCGTTTGGAAGCCTTTGCTCTTGACCTTCTTCTCATACTCGTCCCGTGCGCTTACTCTTTCTCTCACGCTTCTATCCACGTCCTCCGACACACGTGACGCATAGTCGAAGATGCTCTCGCCCGGCTTTCTGCTGAAGCGTGGCTCCTCGCTTTTAGGATTCTCTCTTACACTGCGCTCGATTGAATCTGACCCCTTTTCCGAGTCCTTCAACGCAAAAATCAAACTCTTCCGCGCTAATCTCAGAGGTGTAGTCGACAAGAAGTTCTTTCTTTTCCGTATCGCTAATTTATATGCTTATCCCCACTAAATTTCTACTGACCCGAGTTCACTTGAAATGCCGCCCGAGCCTTATAGCCTGGCAGCGTTTCGACAGAGTTAAAATTGAGCGAGTCCATAACTTAGAGCTTTTTGCCCCAAAGTTATGGTCCCGATAAGAGTTGCGAAAAGACACGGATTTTTAAGGCCAGAATAAATCAAAAACTGATTTTGAATCTTCTTCTTTGTTCTTTACTGGACGAATGGAATATCCGTTGTACCTTAGACCATGATTAAAAACGTTAATAACATTTCGGTCAAATGCAATAGACCAAGCGCGATTTGCAGCGGTAAAATTAGGTGCTCCAGTCCAATATCCTCCGTTTTGTCCTACCATTAAGAGTTGAGTGTTGTTACGATAACCCGCAGCGGGGAGAAAAATAGTCGCCCCATTATGCTTACTTTTGCCAAGCATACCATTAACTTCAGTGATGTTATAGTTTTCGACCCATTCCCAACTGCAATTATCTATGAGTTCTTGTGCTTGAGTCCCTGATGGAAGACGCCAATTATCACCTAAAATAGCTCTTGCGGCATCATAGTCAGAATCTAAAACATTGTTACGATTTACATAATCATCTAGTTTCAGTTGACCTATGTTTAAATCATAGGTTGCGCAAGTCCTTCCTATATAATTAGTCTTGGGAGAAGAATCACCCCAAGCAAAATAATCGCCGAATTCAAGCAGCGAACTGGCACCCAAATTGCAAGATGCCCATAAAGTTCCTGAGGGTAATCCTAAATCAATGGTTTCCATATAAGTTGAGATTTAATAATCGTTCATTATTTATCTTTAATAATTCTACGTCATTAAAATCATATAGGTAACTTACCTTATATGGCTTACATTGCTGAAAAATTAATGCCGTAGGATGTTTTGGTTTTTCCCAATTATCTTTATGACCTGCAGTTAATCTGCAAATCTCATTAAAACACTTTGGACTAAAGACAAGGCGACTATCGTTCAAAAACAAATCTTTAAGATAGCCGGAATCAGCTCTTATGATTTGTCGAACAGTTTCATATTTATGCCTTTTGCTAAAAGGTATTATTTCATCTATGTTCTCAATCATATCATAAAATAACGCAATTTTTGCGAAAATATTGTGATTAAACGCTACAGAAATCACGGCTCTTTCATTTAAGATTTCGTTGCTCACTTAAAAATGTTGTTATTTTATAGCGAGTGTTTCCTTGTATGGTGAGGGCACTTTTTGCCTGCACGGTTAATAATTCATGTGGCGATTCGATGATTGACAGATATGCTTCCGATGATACGGATTTCTTTTATTTTCAGCAAAATAAGTACTTAAATAAATAGGTCGAATGGCAGATTTTTAGTGACTTTACAGTTGATAATCAAAAAGTTATGAATAAAATCAAGCCACTCGACCAAGACATTTCGATTGGAGCGAACACACACAATCATGCCGCAAAAGTAGTAAATAAATTCGGTTCACAAGACAGTGTTCTGTATAAACCCAAATCGGTCAATTAGGATTTCTCTGTGTCGTACGGCAAAGAGAAATCTTTTTAATTTTTCCTATATAGACAAGAATGATTGTCGTGTTTTTAATGATCTGGACAAATATAGGATGTGCTTGTCTTTTGTCCTCCCCAGATAGGCTGGTGTCGATATCAACTCGTATCGGATAGCCTTCAGAAACTTCTTTTTGTTGGAATTAATCAGTGCATGTCTGAACAGCGACATGAAGTTATATGCCATTACAATGAAATTTCCACATGCCTCTGTCGCCCAGAAGTTATTTGTGACAAAATCATCGATGGAGAAATCATTCTTCAGTTCCTTTATCCTGTTCTCAGAATCCGCCCTTCCGCGATATGAATCATATAATTTGGCTGGCAGTTCAAGGTCTGTTACAAAGCAACCGTATCGGTATTTTCCAAAATCTTCTCCATCCTCAAAAAGCTCCAGTTGTCTGATTTGCTTTCCTGCAGCTTTGGGGCGCTTGTCTATTTCTTGCCTGACCATCACAATGCGTCTTGCCTTCTCCAACCGTTTGCCTGATAGGTGGTTTCGGATATTTCCAATCCGTCTGCCAACTCTATCCATTTGCGGTCATGGGTAAGACTGTACTTTATGCGATTATTGAAACGGCAAGCTATGATGTAGTGTAACTCTTTGTTTTCCAGATAGTCGAGTATTTCATTTGCAAAGAATCCACTATCCATGCAGACAAGTCCGATACGTTTGCCTTCAAGTTTTGAGAGTGTGTCCTCAAGAAATGACAGATAATTGGTACTTGCAGACGTGTTCTGGACGTAGCCAGTAATTTGCTATCATCCTCACATCGGAAACGAATGCAAGGAGAGGATGATGCGAGAGTCGTCCAGGACGTTTGGGGTTGTATCCTTTGGCTGCTCCTTCCTGACTTCCCTTACAGGCCATTACTGTTGAATCGAAGTCCAGGGTGTAGTTGTCGAACTTCAATTCTGAGAAAAACCAACGGAACAAATTTCCGAAAACACGTTGGTTGACAGCTTGGGAGAATTTGTTGAGATAGCGCTGGTATGCACGATTATCTGCTCCGCGTTTCCACCCTAATAGGTCACATAGTGCAGCGTCATAACGCACCACGTCAAGATGGCCAAAGCAACTTGCGCCACACCACACACCTGCAAACAATCCCAATATCAGCTGGATTGGTTTGTAGCCACGGTTGGAACCTTGAAGAGGTACACCACTTTGCATAACATACTCTTCAAAATGGCATTTCTCAAGCATTTTGAAGAACAGGGAAAGACCACCAAAAGGTGTTATTTCCTTATTTACGAACTTTATGTCACAGTTTCGCATCGGAACATATACTTTTTTCGTGTTAAAGTTAGTGAATATTTATGAATCAAGCATATGTAAAGCAGTTTTTCTAATGGCGGTCATTAGAAAATGACAAGTTTTTTTCTAATGACCGGATTTGGGATAAATAAGCAACCTTCCGGGTTTGATTCCCAGAGGCTATCCGCATAAAGCAATCATAGATTTGCAGCCAACGCCCGCCACAGGTTGTCGTCTGGTATTGGCGCAACCAAATCGATTATTTTTTTTGACACAGGATGCTCGAATACGATTCTATGCGACTGTAATGATATGCCACCGTCGGGATTGCTCCGTCGGTCACCATATTTTAAATCTCCACGGATCGGACATCCCATAGCCGATAATTGTGCGCGTATCTGATGCTTCCTTCCCGTGTGAAGATTCACTTCAAGCAGGCAGTAATAATCAGTTTTTGCCAACAATTTGTAGTCAAGCACAGCTTTCTGCGCCCCGTCGGCAGGCGTGCGGCTGACATACGTTTTGTTATTGCGTTCCCGAGGTGTCAGATAGTCAACCAACGTATCTTCCGCTCTTGGCGGCAAATTTCTTGAGATTGCCCAATATGTTTTTTTCACTTTCCGATTCTGAAAAATCTCGTTCATCCGCGCTAACGCTTTGCTTGTTTTGGCGAATACGACAAGCCCGCTCACCGGGCGGTCAAGCCGGTGAATCACGCCACAAAACACATTGCCTGGCTTGTTATATTTTTCGCGCAGATAATCTTTAACCATCTCAGACAGTGGTTTGTCGCCTGTTTTATCGCCTTGCACGATTTCACCTGCGGCTTTATTCACCACTATCAGATGATTATCTTCATAAACAACCTCCATAGACTTAGTTGCCCATTTCAGAAATAAACTTAATGCGAACCAACCGGATTTCTTCTTCAGTATAGTCTCCGCCAAGTTCATTTATCGCCAATTCCAAATCATCGCTCTCGCTTTCTTTGAAATATTCAAAAATGTCGTCCAAGTGATCTTCATCCATCACCTCGTCCAGGAAATAATCGATGTTTATTTTTGTGCCAGAGTATACAATTGCCTCCACTTCATCCAACAACTCATCGAATTCCAACCCCTTAGACTCCGCAAGCTCATCAAGAGCAATCTTACGGTCAATACCCTGGATGATTGATATTTTAAGCTTGCTTTTATTTGCAACGCTCCTCACCCGCAGGTCTTCCGGACGTTCAATATCGTTTTCCTCGACATGGGCCTTTATAACTTTCAAGAAGTCCGCTCCATAGCGTTTCGCCTTGCCAGCGCCAACGCCTTGTATAGTTTGAAGTTCTTCCATTGTGATTGGATATGTTGTAGCCATAGCCTCCAACGAGATGTCTTGAAAGATTACATACGGCGGCAACTCCAGCTTCTTGGCAATCTTTTTGCGAAGATCTTTAAGGATGGAGTACAATTCTGGGTCGACGGCGCAAACTCCGCCCGATTTTATAGTAACATCTTCGTCATCTTCGTTGAATTCCTTGTCTTCAACAATCTTAAACGACTTTGGATTCTTCAAAAACGAGTGCCCAGCTTTTGTCACTTTCAGCAACCCATAGTTTTCAATTTCCTTGTCAAGATATCCAGCAATGATTGCTTGATGAATCACCGCGCCTAAAAATTTATCGGTGTCAGCCTCCATGCAGCCGAACACTTCCAATTGATCGTGTAAATATGATTTTATTTCGGCGGTCGATTTTCCGAGCATGACATTAATAACATAGTCTGATTTAAATTTTTCTTTCAATGCCAAGACGGTCTCAATTACCGCACAAAGTTCATCTTTTGCTTCCACTTTTTTCTTAGGATTTAAACAGTTGTCACAGTTTCCGCAATTGTCTTCTTGATATTCCTCTCCAAAATAATAAAGCAACGACTTTCGCCGGCACACAGATGATTCACAATATGCCGCCGTTTCCAAAAGCAACTGCTTGCCAATTTCCTGTTCTGCAATTGGCTTGCCCTGCATAAACTTCTCCAGTTTCTGCAAGTCCTTGTTGGTATAGAATGCGACACACAAGCCTTCGCCGCCGTCACGTCCCGCGCGTCCGGTTTCTTGATAATACCCCTCCAAACTTTTGGGGATGTCATAATGTATTACAAAACGCACATCCGGTTTGTCAATACCCATACCAAAAGCAATCGTTGCCACGATGACATCGACAGTCTCCATCAGAAAGGCATCCTGGTTGGCACTGCGTTGCGCGCTGTCCATGCCAGCATGGTATGGCAATGCTTTGATGTTGTTGACAATCAATGTCTCTGTCAACTCTTCCACTTTTTTTCTGCTCAGGCAATATATTATGCCCGATTTACCCTCATGACTTTTTATGAATTTTATGATGTCCTTGTCAACGTTCTTGGTCTTCGGACGCACTTCATAATATAGATTTGGCCTGTTGAATGATGATTTAAACACTTTAGCATCCAGCATTCCCAAATTCTTCTGTATGTCATGCTGCACCTTTGGCGTAGCAGTGGCTGTCAAAGCAATGACCGGACGGTTGCCTATCTGATTTATCAACGGTCTGATTCGTCTGTACTCTGGCCGAAAATCGTGTCCCCATTCCGATATACAATGCGCTTCGTCGACTGCGTAGAATGAAATCGACACCGTCGACAAGAATTCTATGTTCTCCTCTTTTGTCAGCGACTCAGGCGCGACGTACAACAATTTCGTTTTGCCCGACACAATGTCCGACTTAACTTTCTCTATTGCAGCACGGTTCAATGAAGAGTTCAAGAAATGAGCTATTCCGTCGTCCTCTCCAAAATTGCGCATAGCGTCTACCTGATTCTTCATCAAGGCGATTAATGGCGATATGACAATTGCAGTGCCGTCCATCAGCAATGACGGCAATTGATAGCATAGCGACTTGCCGCCGCCTGTAGGCATAAGCACAAACGTGTCATTGCCGGCCATCAGATTTTCTATTATCGCCTCTTGATTGCCTTTAAAGTTGTCGAATCCGAAATAGTTTTTCAGTTCGGCTTTTAAATCAGTTTTGACTGCCATAATAATTAGAGGTTTGCTTTACTTACAAAGTTAAGGACCTATCGACAATTTGCAAAATGTTTTCGCTATATTTTCACACAAGGAGATCTAAATTTGCCTTGTTAAGCTTCTCCAATGCATATTCTCTGGTAACTACAAACTCTTTTTTCTTTGACGACGGACTTTCATACATTGCGTCGACCACAATGGTTTCCGTCAGCGAGCGAAGTCCGCGCGCGCCAAGTTTATATTCTATTGATTTATCAACAATAAGGTCAAGAGCATCTTTCTCAAAAACCAGCTTGACGCCATCCATTTCAAACAATTTCTGATACTGTTTTATTATGGCATTTTTTGGTTCCGAGAGGATTCTCCGCAACGCATTGCGGTCCAATGGCTCAAGATTGGTCAATATCGGCAATCGACCTATAATCTCAGGAATTAGTCCGAATGACCGCAAGTCTTGTGGCGCTACGTAGTTTATCAGATTTTCCCGTTTCTGCTTGCGCTCAACATTGTCAGTTCCGAACCCAACCACATATGTGTTAAGGCGCTGGGCAATCTTACGCTCAATTCCCTCAAAAGCACCGCCACAGATAAACAGGATATTTTTTGTGTCGACAGGAATCATCTTTTGCTCCGGATGCTTCCTTCCGCCTTGTGGTGGCACGTTGACCACAGAGCCTTCGAGCAACTTCAAAAGCCCTTGCTGCACTCCTTCTCCACTCACGTCTCTTGTGATTGACGGGTTGTCGCCCTTTCTTGCTATTTTGTCTATCTCGTCAATGAATACGATGCCTCGTTCAGCCTGTGCCACGTCATAATCGCAAGCCTGCAACAAACGCACCAAAAGACTCTCAATATCTTCGCCCACGTATCCAGCCTCTGTGAGTACGGTTGCATCGACAATTGCAAACGGCACATTAAGCAATTTCGCTATTGTTTTTGCCAACAACGTTTTGCCGGTTCCAGTAGGACCAACAATTATCACATTACTTTTCTCAATCTCCACCCCGTCTTCATCAACAGGCTGAAGCAGACGCTTATAGTGATTGTATACAGCAACCGACAAGTATTTTTTTGCCTGTTCCTGACCGATAACATATTGATTCAAATAATCAACAATCTCCTTTGGCTTCGGCACACTTTTCATTTCCAAGTCGAATTTGCCGCCTTTGCCGTTTATTGGTTTTGTGTCAATATACTGCGAAATCATAGCATGTGCCTGCTCGATACAATTGTCGCAGATAGCTCCCTTGCCGTCAATTGTTGGAATAAACAGCGCCGCATCTCTTTGGCTGCGGCCACAAAAACTGCACCGCATTGTCGATGTTCCAGAATCTTTTTTTGCCATTAGTTTTTATTTGGTCTCTCTTGTCAAAACTTCATCAATCATTCCATATTGCTTAGCCTCCGCCGATGTCATCCAATAATCACGGTCGCTGTCTTTTTCAACCTTCTTGAATGGCACTCCGGAATGATTTGATATGATTGTATACAGCTCTTTTTTCAATTTTTGAATCTCTCGCGCTGTTATTTCGATGTCGGAAGCCTGGCCTTGCGCACCGCCCATCGGTTGGTGAATCATAACACGCGAATGGTTAAGCGCAAAACGTTTGCCTTTTTCTCCAGCGACAAGCAGCACGGCAGCCATCGATGCCGCCATTCCTGTGCAAATCGTCTTGACATCGCTCGAAATGTACTGCATAGTGTCATATATGCCAAGTCCAGCATATACAGAGCCACCAGGAGAGTTTATATAAATTGAGATATCCTTGCCCGGGTCGGAAGAGTCAAGATAAAGCAACTGGGCTTGGATTACATTTGCTGTATAATCATCTATCTGTGTGCCCAAAAATATAATTCTATCCATCATCAATCGTGAGAACACGTCCATTTGTGCCACATTCAATTGACGTTCTTCAATAATAGTCGGAGAGATATAGCTGCTGGTGATGTTCATATAGTCGTCAACGGCGAGCCCGTTGAGTCCCATGTGTTTCACTGCGAAATCTCTGAATTCATTTTTCATATTTATCCTCTTGTTATTCTTTTTTGTTGTCTATATACGTTTTTATGTCATACAAAATTAATCAAAGACGGCTGAAGAAAAAAATTTCGAGAATATTAATTTCTGATTTATCCGAAAAGCGAGCGGAACACTTCCTCTACACGCGCCACTTCTTTAACTTCCACATTATACTGAGACACATCCACACCTTTCAAATTGTGCTTTGGCACATAAATCGTGGAAAAGCCTAATTTGTTAGCCTCTATTATGCGCTGTTCTATCCTGGTGACTGGGCGAATCTCCCCCGACAATCCGACTTCCCCTGTCAAACAAACCGTCTTTGCGATCGGCATATCGACATTTGACGAAAGTATCGAGCTGATAACAGCAAGGTCAAGCGCCGGATCATTCACCTTGAATCCCCCCGCAATATTGAGAAACACATCTTTCAAAGCCAATTTAAAACCGACCCGTTTCTCCAGCACTGCCAGCAACATATTCATTCTCTTTGAATCAAAGCCAGTCACCGACCTCTGCGCTGTGCCGTATGCAGCAGTGCTTACCAACGCTTGCGATTCGACGAGCAATGGACGCGCCCCCTCCACTGTCACACCAATAGCAGCTCCCGACAAGTCTGAATCATTATCAGACAACAGCAGCTCCGATGGATTTGCCACTTCACGCAATCCCGATTGTGTCATTTCATATATGCCCATTTCCGACGTGCTTCCGAATCTATTCTTTATCGAGCGCAACAACCGATACATATAATGACGGTCGCCCTCAAACTGCAGCACGGCGTCGACAATGTGTTCAAGCACCTTCGGCCCGGCTATACTTCCCTCCTTGTTGATATGCCCGATCAGCACCACTGGTGTTCCGCTCTCCTTGGCATATTTCAAAAGAGACGCCGCACATTCCCGCACTTGGCCCACACTTCCAGCCACAGATTCAAGATTGTCGGAAGCAATAGTTTGTATGGAGTCGACAACCACTATTCTTGGATTGCTGTTTTTTATGTGTTGAAATATCTTCTCCAACGACGTTTCACAAACAATGTAGCACTCTCCTCCGTCTGCACCAAGTCGGTCAGCCCGCATCTTCAATTGCTGCGCGCTTTCCTCACCAGACACATAGAGCACCTTTCTGCTCCTAATGCGTATTACGTTCTGCAAAACGAGGGTCGACTTTCCGATCCCAGGCTCTCCTCCTATTAATATTATAGAACCCTGCACCAAACCTCCACCAAGCACACGGTTCAACTCTCCGCTCGGCATCTGTATGCGCTTCTCCTCCCCAGCTTCGATTTCAGACAAGCGAAGTGGCTTCGAGTCCAATTTTGTTTCCGGGAGGAGCGATTTCCCGCCTCGAGTCTGCACAACGCGCTCTTCGACGAAAGTGTTCCAGGCTCCGCAATTCGGACACTTCCCCACCCATTTTGGCGACTCATATCCGCAATCGCTACAAAAAAACGATATTTTATCCTTTGCCATAGCACATACTACATTGTTCTTCTTCTAAATTCTGCGACAACAATGGCTGTCGCCATCCCCACATTTAGCGATTCCGATGTCGGAGTGCCGATTGGGTATGACGGAATGAGCAACTTTCCTGTCACAAGACGTCTTATCTCCTCCGAAATCCCCTTGCCTTCATTGCCCATGACGATGAATCCCGACTGTGACAACGGCGTTTCGTAAATATTGTTTCCGTCAAGCAATGTTCCGTATACTGGCATTTCCTTATATGTCGCAAACAGTTCCGAAAGGCTGCAATACACGACATTCACACGCGAAACAGCCCCCATTGTCGCCTGCACCGCCTTAGGATTGTAAACGTCTACGGTATCTTTGCTACAAAACACGTCTTTGATTCCAAACCAATCGGCAATCCTCAATATGGTTCCGAAGTTTCCTGGGTCTTGGATTCCATCAAGCACTAATGCAAGACGCTTCTCCAAGCCTTTCTCTATCTGGACATCTGGCATTTCATAAACAGCGATGACGTCTGTCGCCGTTTTCAGCATCGACATCCTCTCTATTTGAGCTTTGGTTGCGACCGTCACGGGGCAGCGCAATCTACAGCCGACGCTGTCCGCCCAATCGGACGTGGCAAACAAATATCTAACCTTAAAATAATCGAGTGTGTCAATCACGCATTTTGTTCCTTCTGCAACAAAACAACGCTCCTTGTCACGATTCTTTTTCTGCGACAAGGAATGCACCCATTTTATTACTCCTGCTGAAAGTTCCATATCCACAAAGTTAACGATATTACAAATAACATAAAAATGCTGGAGCATAAATTTTGCCGATACGCAATCGAAAGTTATCTTTGCATAAAAAAGCAGATGACTAAAGATTTCACACCAGCCCCAAATGCCATCATTGTGGATGCGGCATTCCTTAATTTTATCACATCGGATTTCAAAACTAATTTTGAGCGCATTCTAAACCGCGAGCTGAGCACCATCGATCTCTCTTCGCTGTTTACATACATTGCTTTGGACTGGGGTGTCACTCCCGGCGAAAACCAAATTGACGTTTATATTACATACAACAACGGTTGTGACAATTTCGACGTCTGCACCCCGTCTGACATTGCCGGACTGAACGGAATGGCTTTCAACGGACATCTAGGCGAATTTTCGTTCTACACATATTCAAATGAAGGGATGGTTGACTCCAACGACTTTTTTCTTGACTCTCTTCACAATCTTATGTCAGAAACGGAGATAAAGCGAGTCGCTGTCATTGGCTTTGATGGGCGTTGCGGCGAGGAAATCGATAAAATTCTTTCTGAGAGCAACGGCAAAATAGCCACACGATTCACCATGGATAAATCTGTGAAAGGGAATGGATACGCCACTCAAATTGTCGCTTTTCCGATAATGATGGCTCTGGGAATCAAATCCGATGAATTAGGCTGATTCCCCCAAAACGAATAAGTTCCGTGCATTTTGCATCGTTGATATTCAACGAATATGTCGCCACGTTCTTGTCGTTTCACCCCTTCGATTCGCGCCCAAAAGCATAGAATGGCTTCCGAGCATCGTCCTCCCCGGTAAAATCGCACTCAGCGCCCCTCACACACGCTTCTATCCACGTCCTCCGACACACGTGACGCATAGTCGAAGATGCTCTCGCCCGGCTTTCTGCTGAAGCAAGGCTTGCTCGTCTCAGAATCATTTGTTACATTTGCGGCGAGGACGTTCGCAAGAATATCCTTGTAAAGGGTAATACCTCCGTGAGGCTGAGACGCTGCGGTTTGAAGGGTATTGCCCTTTTCTATATTATCCGCTAAAAACACCTCGTGCACATATAGTCTACTTTTATTTGCATCTTGCATTGCGCGACAAAAAACATAGTTTCGATTTCCATTATAATTTATCGGGTATGCAAAGTAATGGCTTTTAACGCCCTCTTGTCTACTGAAGTCTTGCATAGAGCCAAAATACACAGCATTGTTAAAAACTTCAGCAAGAGATGTTATTACATCAAGTTTTACTTGGCTATACCGATGCGCAAGAGAGCTTCCTACAGATGCCCTGTTTATTTCCACTAAGCCTATCTCTGTGTCATAGAAACGAGAAGTTCCGACGTTGTCTTTCCACCAGTTTCTGCCGCTTCCCTTTCTGTTGAAGTTGACAGAAATCTCTTTTGCGTCATATACTGACCTTCCTACACTGCGTCCGCTCTTTCGTGACGTGACATATGCCGCAAACCTCGCACTGTTCTCTACAACCCTGTTGGCGAAATCAACGGCATCGCTCAAACCGCCCCAAATTTGTGCCGCGGATATTCTCCCATCCCGCTTGATTGCTTTCGCTATCTCCGACTTCCTATTCTCTATCTGCTTTAGGTTGACGAAGCCAGTTTCTCCGCCATTCTGCATAAACTCCAAAAACAGTCTATGCGTTTCATTGGATGTGTCAAGGCTGCCTTTGTTGTAACGTGCGTATAGGTTCGCCATTTCCGCTGGATTGTATTTGGCGAAATTGAAATTAAAGGAACCACCATACTTAGCCCCCTCCTTGACATACACCATTGTATTTGAGTACAAGGCATCTCGCACATAGTTTGAGCCAATGAAGTCGGGGTTCAACGTGGTGTATAAGGAGGACAATTGTCTGTTCAACGCCTCGGCTCCCTCGAAGACTTTACCGACTGCACCCGTAAAGTCTGTGTCCGGATTCGTCAAGCCATTCGCTGCCTGTGCCGCTCTTGGGCTGCCGTTGACGGTGATGATGTAAGACTTGCCATTTTGCTTCACAAGCACTTGGTGTTCGTTCAACTGCCCTTTCTCTACCACCTTATATGGGATGTCAGGTGCTTCGTTGCTTCTTTGCACCAAGTCCGGGTGTTTCTCTGCCATCTGTTTCATTTTATCCTCGAATGCCTCCATCTTTTTCGCCACCACGGATGCGCTGTCATTGGCACCGATATTGTCGGGGAACACCGGCTTCCACTCATCTGCAACCGAGTCATATTGCAACCACACATCGCTGACACTTGCAAGGTCGCTCGGATGGTTGCGCACAAAGTTCAACATCTTTTGTTTCACCAATACGTTGCGGTTGCCCTGCATTATCGCACTTTCAGCCATCGCCTGCATATATGCTATAGGATTGTCAGCCTTGGAACTGCGCCCTTTGGCTGTCTTTATCGGTGCGTTGAATGCGCTGTCGCCATGCGTCAGATAAGCGTAGGCATCCGCACTTGTCGTTTGGTCAAATCCCCTCATAGGGATATAATTCGTGTACATACTGCTGATGTCGTTGTATGCCTCCTTCGTGAGCATACCGCTCTCATACAACTTCCTAAGTGTGTTGCCGTTCACTTCGTTTACCCGACTCCACAATTCATTTATGTCTGACCGATCATGGCTCGGATTGTTTTCAAAAGCCTTGCGGATGTTATCAGCGGCATCCCTTGCGGCATTGAGCAAATCCACCTTCAACCGCTTCTTCTGACCACCGAGTTTACGGAGCAACAATTGGTCGTCTGTAGCCTTCATCTGCTCGTCTATGGCGTCTATCTGCGATTGTATCGACTTCACCCTGCCGTCTTCTGCCGTCAATGCCGTAAGTCCTGCATAGTCTTTGCCTTCAAGGCTTGCAACGAAATCTCCAATCGTTTTAGTACCCTTGGGATTTGCCTTTTGGTACTTGTCAAACTCTTTCTGAGCCTCTCTCTGCCGCATCACGGCATCACGCTCAAGTCCGTGCTTGGCGAACATATAGTCGTACAATTCGCCGCTCTCCTTGCCGTTGCCGCTCAGTTTGGCCACTGCCGACATCAACGGCTTGAATTGCGTCTTGGCAACTTGGTGCATCTCCTCTTTGTTCACCGACGACAGACGGTTCTCTCCGAGTATCGGATTCTCAAAGTCGGGAATGTCCTCTATGTACCGCTTGTTGCCCGATGCGTGGTCTATCGCGAACATAAACTCCTGCAGTCCGAGCATACTGTTCTGCAACGCCTCCTTCGTTTGGAAGCCTTTGCTCTTGACCTTCTTCTCATACTCGTCCCGTGCGCTTACTATTTCTCTCACGCTTCTATCCACGTCCTCCGACACACGTGACGCATAGTCGAAGATGCTCTCGCCCGGCTTTCTGCTGAAACGAGGCTTATCCTCGTTTTTGGGATTCTCTCTGACGGAGCGGTCGATTGAATCTGAACTCTTTTTGCCGTCATCAATAATTTCTTCGCCAAAAAGTTTTGGCGATTCGGATTTATCCTCTACCTTTGCGCTCGGTTCAGAATCTTTGCGGCGTGCTCCTTCGGGAGTGTTGTCAATGTTTTCAACATTGCGGTACACGGAAGATTCAGAACCTTTTTTGTTTGAATAGAAGTCATCAACTATTTCATTGTTTTTCCCAACACGGGTAAGCACAGTATATTTAACTCCATCAATATCCATAGTATACACAGCCATCTTCTTGCCACCTTTAGCCTTTTCTATTCTTTCTCCACGTTCCAACACTTGCGGAATCTTAAGGACATCATCAGCAGTTATGACACCGGTGTTTGTGCCATAATGCCTATACAGGCTATGCTTGGCGCCAGCTTTATCCTCTTGTCCTTGCTTCAATAAGAACTGTTGTTTTAGGCCATTCCTTTCAACAGAAAATTTTTGGTTGTCTTTCTCTCCGCTGAACACATCAACGACAGCCTTCTGCTCTGCCGTCAATTCTCTGCCCTCAAGTTTCTGTGCCACATCTGCCATCCGCTTCTCAACCCTGGAGCCCATCGCCCTCGTCCGCTCTTCAAGGTTCTGCGACACTCTATCCGCCACGTCAAACACGCTCTCACGCTTGGTGGCTCGCTCGGCAGACGGAATGGCATTGTCAAGCAATGGAGCGATGACACCTTCGGTCAACTGCGTTGGGATGCCGTTGCCGACTATGGTGTGCGACAACTGGTCTGTCTCAGGCATCTTGTACGTGTCGGGCAGACCCGTGACTCTCGCAAGTACTCTCGGTGACGCTTTAAGCACCCTGCCGTCAGGCATTATTATGATGTCTCCGCCTCCGGTGGTCAGCGTTGGCAGGAGCTCATCGGCAAAAGCGTGCCCTACGGTCTTGTTGGCATAGCCACGTCCGAACACATACAAAGGCTTGTCAATGGTGCGGTAGTCTATTCCGCTGTTCTTCAACCGCTCGTCAGTGCCTTGCGGAACACCTGTCTTTTTCTCTTCAAGGTGTGGAATCAAATCTTCCACCGCGCTATACCATCCCTTCTTCCTCAATTCTTCGGGAAGCTTCTCCGGCTTGGGAGGAAGTTTGCCGTCTCGCTTGGCTCGTACTATCAGCCGTTCTCTCTTCGTATAGCCTCCGTAGTCTGCCGCATTGTACACATCGGCATCCCAGTCATATCCTTGACGGGTAAGCTCGTCAGTGATGATTTTCAACGCCTCGCTGTTGCGGTAGCCTTTTACGTTCTCTATGGTCACCACCTTCGGTCTTGTCTTCGCTATAAACTCGGCTGTCGACAACGCTGTCTCCTTGTCAAGTTCAACCTCGCCTCCCTCTCGCTTGGCTTTGGAGAAGTTCTTGCACACCGGAGATGCGTGGAAGTACTGCACCTCGCCTCCGTCAACCGCGCCTACAAGTTTCTTGGGGTCAACATCCCTCACATCTGCCACAACAATGTGGTTGCCGTGGTTGTCGGCATACACTCCTGCTATCTTCTCGCTGAACTCAACCGCAACCTTTGGGTCTATCACGCCCTTCAGCCCTGCTTCAAGCAGTCCGCCTCCACTGAAATATGTGCCTGACGTGGCAAGCGTCTCGCCAACCTCTCCTCGCTTTCTCATTCCGCTCTCGTCCTTCATAGGATTCTTGGAGTCAAGCAAGTCCTTCATTGCCATATCAGCCAACTCCTCGGCACTGCGGTAGCGGTTGATGCCGAACATCCTCGCCACTCCTTCCCAGAACCGCGCTATGGTTTCCTTCACTCTCTCCAACGTCTCGATAGCCTTCGCCTTGGTGAACACTCCGCCCTCGCCCTCGGCAACCCTGCGTGCCTCCTCGCGCAAGCGTTCCGCTCCTCTGCGTCCGCTGAACGTCGACAACACCTCGTCCGCTATCTCGTCATCGGTCTTCAGCTCCGGATACAACTCCTTCACTTCCTCCCAAAGAACGCTGTTCTTCAGTTCCTTCACCGTGTGGCTCCATTGCTCTGAATCCTTGCGTCTCAGCATATCGCCCCACAGATGCGTGTATTCGTGTACCGCAGTCTCCGATGTAGCCACCTTTGGGTCAAGGTATATGCGTCCGTCCTTCACCAAGCCGTACACCTCTCCGTCCGCAGTACGCAGAAAGCGTGTATGGTCGGTTATCTTCGCATCATTCTCGTTGAAGATAACGTAGTTCTTTGCGCCATCCTCACGGCCACCACGCATATTGTCAGCAGGATATTTGATACCAATACAGCCTAACTCTGCCAATGCTTGCGATGCTTTCTTGTCACTGCCAAGAGCCTCCTGCAATTCCGCATACAAATCAGCTCCAGTCGCATTGGGGTTCAAAACAACGGTGCTTTCGCCTTTCTCATATCTGGCAGGGTTATCCTGTACCCTCTCAAAGCCATTACTCTCCAAAAACGAACCTACATCTTTCAGTAAAGATTCAGCAGGGTGGCCATTCCAATCCAGATAGTTGCTGCCGTTGTCATCGGGAATCTCGACCGTGTAAAGGTGATGTGGGTATTCTTTCGCGATATTTTCAATCTGTTTTCTTGTTTCTTCCAAGTCTTTTTGTAAGGAGTGAAGTTCTGTCTCCCGCTCCTTAATCTCGTTTTCATAGTGCTCTATTGCGCGAACTGCAATAGCATAGGGACTGTTCCACAGATAATCGTCGTATTGTGTGGAATGTTTTCCGTATTTTTCTTCTATTTCTTCCCTTCTTTTTAAGAACTCTTCATAGTTCTCTTCTGCTTTGGCTTTGGCTTTTACAGCAACCCTTAAACCTCCTCTTGCACTATCCAACTCTAAGGCTTCTATACGGAGGCTGTTTCGTATGGAATCTCTTTTTCTCTCCAAAGGTCTAAGTGCTTTATTATAATTATGCGCGGTTGCATTTGCATACGTCTTGCCGATGCCTTCCACCTCGGTTACATAAGTACCCCAGCCGTAAGCCTGCGCACCTTCACCCTCGCCCATGTGCGAGTGGTCGAAAGCATCGAAGTCCGCTCCGCTTCCGTGGTACACACGATGCTCACGGACTGAACCGGTGTTCATTTCTCCGTCCGCGTTGTCAACTCCGAGCAGTATCTGGTCTTCACGTGCCACATCCTCAGTCTCCGATGCGAGGCTCGCCCTGCGCTCCTCCTCGGTCATACCTATGCGTTTCTCGGTGTTGCGCGCTTCCACCTCGCCTGCAGCCCTTGTGTAGCCGTCCATCCCGAATCTGTACTTAGAAGCGAGTGCATTGTATTCCTTCCTGTTCTCCAAGATCCTTTCTTTTAGGCGCACTCCTTCTCCTAATGCCTTTTCTGTATATGACATTGCATTGTACCTTTCCACCATCCTTCCGTCTGCCTCTTCCATCTCTCTAAGTTTTCCAATAGGGGCATCGGGGCGGAAAGCATTGGGCGACACACCTTGTGCAAAACCTTCACTGTCTTGTATCGCGTGCTGAATCTCGTGGTTAATCACTCTGTGAAGAATGCCGTCAATCTTCTCTCGGTTAGAAGGGATAGACATATATGGCTTGAACTTTGAGAAGTTTATTTCAATCTTCCCCAACCCGGTGTATATAGCCGCATTGGTCGACTTTCCTTTCCCCCTTGTGACCTTGAAGTCCTTCAGCTTGGGGTACATCTCAAACAATCCGCTGTCCGAGTCTATTATGTCTCCAAGTTTAAGGTTCTTTTTGTCCATCCATTCCTCAAAAGGTTTCGGCTTTATGTCGCTTGTCTCATACCGCCATTTGCCGTCCGAGCCACGTTCCCAGCCTGTAGCCATCTTGATAGTCTTGGCATCCTTCCCAGCCTCTTCCATCCTCCTTGCCACGGAGAGATTGTCAAGACGGGTAGAGACTTCCTCGGCTTTGTCAGCCTCGGTCGCACCTTTCTCGCCCACGAACATATTTCTCGTCCGCTCATTCTCGGTGTCTATGACTCTCTGCATCTCTTCCGAATCAGTCACCACGTCAAGTCCACCCTTGCGCATACGCTCCACAAGGTTGTCCCTCAGTTCCCGCTCCTCCGCTGTCAACTCCGTCTTCTCGCGCCCGGCAGCTTTATTTCTGCTGTACAGAATGTGCTTACCTGTCTCCTCGTCGACACGCTCCTGCATCACCTCGAACAACCTGCCGAATTTCTCGTCCATCCAGTCAGCGTCCTTGTCGAATGGGTACGGTGCATATTTCTTTTCTGCGTCGCTTGCCTTCTCATCCACTAGACGTGGATTGTTGGCGAGATAGTCGTTTATCGTGCCGTACTTCGACAGTCTGTTCTCAACCCACACCGCAAACGCTCTCGCTCCAAGCTCAGTCGGTTCAATCCAATATCTGGAGCCTTTAAGACGGGCGTATTTGTCTGACCGCTTGAAATAATCACTTCCGTTTATCGCACGCACCAAATCCTTCCACGCTTCAGCCATTTCTTTGCGTTCAACGTTCCGCGTGCTTTCTGTGGCAAATTCGTCCCAACCTTGCATATTGAAATAATTGTCAATGGCGTGGAACCATTCATGCGCAAGGCTTCCTGCACCTTTGGTCTTTGTAAGGTTTATCACAACCTTATCCGGCTCGTAATGAGCGTTGAATTTTCCAACTCCTCTCGCACCGAATGCCATTGCCAACTTCCCTCCAAGCGACAACGCCTTCGGCGACACTCCGCAGACCATCGCCAAGTCCATAAGAGAGTCGTAGCATTCGTTCAACGCCTGGCGTCTGTCCTTCTGCTGCATCCAGTTGCCGAACTCCACTCCTCGGAAGTCAAACGCTTCCCGGAAATCCTCCGCCGACACATCCTTGCCGCCGCGCCAGTCGCGCCCTTTGCGCTCCCTGTTCTCGTTGAATTTCGGTTTGATGCCATCCATCAACGTCCGATAACGCTCCTGCATCTCTGCATAATGCTCCTTCTTATATGCAGATGCTTCGTATAAAGTCTTGAATCCGTCCTGAATTATCACATCCGGCTTTCCTTCTGGAGCTATGAACATAGTGCCGTCCGTCCGCCTTTTGTATATCGCAAGTTTCACTTCCTTGCGTTTCCCTTTGCCGTCAACCGCAGCGTTCTCTCCTGCGAATTTCTTCAGAGCCTCGGCTGCTTCCTCGTAAGTCTTATAAATTCCATCATAGGCTCCAGCTTTACGGACACACCATTGCCCGGCTACGGACTTTCCATCACTATACCCGTCAGCAATCTGCCACAATTCGGCGTTGCCTACATCACGTCCACTTTCATATCCTCCGACAGCCATTGCCGCGCGGTACATATAGAACGGTTGGCTATAGTACTTCCATTCGTCAATCTTCTTCTTGACGGATTCCCAATTCTCCAATGCCTGTTCGCACATATCATATTGGTGCAATACTTTATTGATCCACATCTTTAATTTGGACAAAGACCTCGGTTTCGTTCCAAGACTGCCCTTTACCGCTGAGATGAATGTCACAACCTCATTCGACACACCGCTTTTAAGCAACTCCTTCTCGTCAAACAACGAAGAGAACAGCTTGCCCGCAGAGCTCTTCTTCAACGCTTCTTCAATCCCTTGTTTTTTATTCTTGACCCTGGCAATTATTTCCTTCCAGACATCCTTCCTCGCATCGCCAATCTTCTCTCCGACATCTTCTATCCGCTCCGATAGCGGAGCGGGTCTTTTTTTCTCAGCCTCTTGCTTTTCTCCTCCGACTTCGCTACCTTTGTCAGCAGGCAAGTCGGATGTACGGCTGGAAAGGGCGCCAGCCTCTTCTTTTTCGGAAGGCAGTATGAGGAGTTGCCCGCCCTCACGTTCGGCTTGCTTTTTTATTTTTTCAAGGCCTCGGTCATCAAGATAGTGCCAATGCACAATTTCCACATTGTCCTTGTTGTCGTTAACTTCCAAGAGAACAAGTTTGTTTTTACCATCGTGGTCTTTTGTTTTGATAACTACCCAATTGAACGGGCGCTTGGTTTTTTGGTTCTTAGCATACAAATCAGCCGAGTACAGCGCTGTTTTAAGTATTTCTCGGCTCTGCTCTGCCGTTAAGTCTGAATGAGCGTTCTTGTTCCGTTCGAATATATTCTTCTTGATAATAACAGGCTTGCCGTTCGCACCGAGAGCGTTATCTATATTCTTCGGTATCTTAGGCAATTCCACAGAACGTTTCGGATTGTTGAAATCATCGTCCGACAAATCGCTGATGTCTTCAACTTTCTCAGTTATCAGTCTGCCTTCAGCGTCAATTGGATTCCCCTGCTTGTCAATCTTCGGACTGCCAACCTTCTCCTCAGACTTCTGCTTAGCAATGCGCTCCTCCTCTGCATTCCTTTCGGCTTCAACACGAGTCTTCTCCTCCGCCTCGGCACGTTCACGCTCTTCAGCGGCTTTCCTTTCCGCCTCCGCCTTCTCGGTCGCTATGCGCTCCGCTTCTGCTTTGGCGGCAGCCTCTCTGCGTGACTCCTCGCCTACGATGGCTTTCCAAGCGTCAACCACTCTCTGTGCCTCCGCCACTGCCGCCTCGTTTTCCTTGATTGACCGCAACAATTCTTCCGGCGTCTCGCCTTCCTCCTTCAGTGCCTTTGCCGCCTTCAACCACTTCTCGGCGCCTCGAAAAAATACCAATGCGAAAGGGTCAACCTAACAACGCGAGTTCGGGATAAGCGTGGACTGAAAAGGCGTGATTCGGATGCAGATATAGTGTCGGGCGACCATGGACGTGGCCGCCTGATGCGCTTTTGAGAAAATGAGATTTGAGTTATTGCCAAATGGTGAGCTGACCGTCTGAGTTCGGCACCTCGTAATCGAAGTTGACTGCTGGCTTGGGCAGGAAGAAGCAGCACGCCCCATTGCCGCGAGCAAGTTCCTCATTTTGTGTGTCGCGTTTGACCGTCACCTTAACCCTATATGTCTTCCCGTCAATTGTCACAGCACCATACAGAATGTGCTTTGTCACATCAGGATTCACTTCATTGCCACCGCGATTTCCATCTTCTCTCTTGCGATAGTCAGCGTGTTGCTCTGCGTCAACACTCTCACGTATGACTTCGGGCAATACCCTAAGCACTGCAAGATGCACATCCTTGCTCTTGCCGATTGCCTTCTCCGACAAGAAGTTGTTTGTCAGCAGTTTTACACACATCTTATGTCAACGATTCTGGCAATTTTGACAAAAAAGCAACTTTGTGGATGTTTTTTGGCGCACCCGACAAACCCTGTGGAGGGCTGTGCAGATGC
>UMGJ01039230.1_pt1 | contig 51547 bp, 30 predicted proteins | sample 1965221 | NCBI WGS metagenome assembly UMGJ01 (sample SAMEA4836067, study PRJEB28245) | human gut metagenome | biome: gut microbiome; material: fecal sample | place: Denmark | collected 2008
GCGGCATGACCGGCAGCATCGACGACCTGTCTGCCCCGGCGGAAGTGACGATTTCCGGCCAGCGGATGAGCGAACAGATGACGGTCAGCGGCGCGTTTGCGCTGAACGACCTGTATCCTGATACTTATCAGATTACGGCAGCCCTGCCGCGCGGCTTGTATGACACCGAGGGCTGGACGCTCAGCACGACCGATACGGGCGTGACGGCGAGCATTCTGGTGGAAATCGGCGCGGGCGAAACCGTTGTGCTGCCGGCGCTGGCGAACCATGCCACCGGCGACGCTTCCGGCGTGGTGCTGGGGCTGGACGGTCAGCCGATGAGCGGCGTGCAGGTGCAGCTGGTCAATCAGGCGGGCGAAGTCGCGGCGGAAGCGGTGACGGATGAAAACGGCGCTTGGCAGGCTGAGTTCCTCGAATACGGGACGTACGTTGTCCGCTATGATGCGGGCGTGACCCTTGCCAACGGCGCGCTCGTCATTAGCGACGAACCCGCGACTGTGACCGCGAAGGCGGCGAATCCGGCGGCGCTGACCATCCACGCTTTCCGCGACAACGATAATAACGGTTCACGCGGGAAGTACGAGGAAGGCGTGTCCGGCGCGACGATGAGCCTCATCACCGAAGTCAACGGCGTGGAGGTTGTTGTGGCATCCGGCGAAACGGACAAGAACGGCGAAGTGTCGCTGGCTGTGCCGGCGGGGACGTACGTCCTGCGCAGCGAGCTGCCCGCGGGCTTCGGCCATGGTGCGCACGGCAAAAATGTCAGCGCAAACATGTCCATCATGGATGAAACGACCGAACAAGTGCAAAGCAGCGTGCCGCTGACCCTCGAAGCCGGTTCTGTGACCGACGTGGGCGTCGGCGTGATGACGATGGCGGCGCTGCAGGGCCTTGTGTGGCTGGATGAAAACGACGACGGCGTATATCAGGACGGTGAACCCGGTCAGGCGGGCATCAAAATCCGCGCCGTCGGCGTGAAAAACGGTCTGGTGTACGAAACCGAGAGCGGCGAGGACGGCAAATTCTACATCGGTCAAATGCGCTACGGCACATACAATGTCGAATACAGCCTGCCGGACGGCTTGGTCTTTGCGCGATATAGCCAGACGGGCGGTAATCGCCGCTCCATCATCACCAGCGAATTCAAGCGCTTCGAAACGGATCAGGTGATTCTTGAACGCGGTGACTTGGAGGAAGTCCTCCTTGGCGTGATGAAGGGCTCTAACATCAACGGCATCTGCTTCCTGGATGAAAACAACAACGGCGTGTACGACGAGGGCGAAAAGACGCTGGAAGGCGTGAAGGTCGTCCTGTACCGTCAGGCCATCGGCAAGGAGCTGCTGAACACCGTCTCCGACGAGAACGGGCACTTTACCTTCGCCAACATCCGCGGCAGCACGTTCCGCGTCAAAGCGACGATTCCGCAAGGCTATGTGTACACCATCGCGGGCGATGGCGAGTACGGCAACCTGTTCGCGCCCGGCACTGACCGCCGCGAGTACACGATTTCCGACGTGGTGCTGGAGAACGACAGCGAGATGACGATGGCCATCGGCGCGATTACTTACGGCAGCATCTCCGGCACGGTGTATCTGGATGACGACTTCTCCGGCAGCCGGATGGACGCGGAAAAGATGGTCAACAACTTCACCGTCACCCTGACGGATGAAAAAGGCAATACCCGCACGGCGAAAACGAACCGCAGCGGCGTGTATACCTTCGATGACCTTGCGCCGGGGCAGTACACCGTGAGCGCGACCGCGAACAGCGGCTTGGCGTTTACACGCACGGGCGACGGCAATATCCTCCGCAACCTCTCCGGCGGCGCGGGCGAAAGTGAACCGGTGGCGCTGACAATGGGCGCGGATTTGACGGGTCTTGATATCGGCATGATTACCCCCGGCCATGTGTCCGGCGTGGTGTTTGCCGACAAGAACGACAATGGCCTGCGCGACGCGGATGAAGGCGGCTTGCTCGGCGCGGTGGTTCACCTGATGGACGAAACCGGCGACGTGGCGACCCGCACCATCGGCGCGGATGGCAGCTTCCTGTTTGACGCGGTGCTGCCCGGAACGTACCGCCTGCGCTACGAGCTGCCGGGCGACGGCGTGTTTGCTCCCCTGGCGGACGGCGGCAACACCATCGCGCCGGATTCCGACGGCACGACGGATTCCTTTACCATCAGCGTGGGCGAAGAAGTCACCGCGCCCCTGTGCGGCGCACTGGCTCTGGGCGACATTGAAGGCATGGTGTTTGCCGATCACAACGGCAACGGCGCGCAGGATGCAAACGAAGCGGCGCTTGCCGGCGTGACGCTGATCCTGACCCCCTCCCGCGAGGATTTGACGGAGCAGACCGTCCTCACCGATGCGACGGGTGCGTACAGCTTCACCGGGCTGCGGCCGGACGCCTACACGCTGACCCTGCGCTTCCCGGAGGGCATGGTGCTCTCCAAGCTGGGTGGCAATGTGACCCTGCCGCTGATGCACGGGCTGAACGAGCAGCAGGTGAGCATCGAAATCGGGCTGGGCGAGGAATGGCTGAATCAGGCGCTTGGCGGCGTGATTCCGTCGAAGATGTCCGGTCAGGTTTGGGTGGATGAGAATGACAACGGCCGCATGGACGCGGGCGAAATCACCCCGGAAAACGAGACGCTGACCCTGCTGGATGAAACCGGCGCGGTGTTTGCGCAGGTACAGACCGATGCAGATGGGCGGTTCGCCATCGACGGCATTGCCCCCGGCGTGTACAGCCTTGCCTACGACCTCAAGGAAGGTACGCAGGCGGCGCGTCTGGGCGACAGCACCTTCACCACCGAGGGCAGTCAGCTCGTCATGACCGAGATTGAAATTAGCGAAAACAACAACTATACTGCTCCGATGCTGGGCTTGAAGATTGACACAAGCATCGGCGGCATGGTTTGGTGCGACAACGCGGGCGAGATTGCGCCCCTGTCCGGCGCGGAGGTTATCCTGCTGGACGAAAAGGGCAGCGAACTGCAAAACGCGACGACGAGCGAGGAAGGCATCTACCGCTTTGACGGCTTGATGCCGGGCAACTACCGTCTGCGTGTGACGCTCCCGAACGGCTACGTCGTCGTAGAAAAGGACGACACGCGCCTCAAGGACGGGCAGAACATCAGCGTGATGACGACCTACACCGCCCGCGAGGGAGAGAGCGACCTGATTGCCCTGCGCATGAGCCAGCATCAGCTGGAGCAGAATATTGGCGCGGTGCAGCCGGGCACGCTGGGCGACTTCTGCTGGCTTGACCTGAACGGCAACGGCCTGCAGGACGCGGGCGAACTCGGTCTGGGCGACATGCGCATTGAGCTGTGGCGCAACGATCAGCTCGTCGCGGAAACGACAACCGACACGTACGGTTACTACACTTTCGAGAACCTGTATCCCGGCGTGTACACGCTCAAGCCCATCTACCCGGCGGAAGTTGTGCCGACGCGTATGCGCACGGATATTCCGCTGATTGCGTCGATTTTGGGCGAAAACGGCGAATCGAACCCGGTGCAGGTGACCTCCGCCAGTACGACCTACACGGCGGATTTGGGCTTCGTGCTGGTTGATGACGACGTGCTGCCGGCAAACTACGGCATCGGCGAAAAGCAGGACTGGACGAAGAAGTAAGGGACAATGCGGAATGCGGAATTGCGCATCCGCGGATGGCGGGGTGCTGCGGGGGCGAAAGCTCTCGCGGTGCCCCGTTTTTTGTGAAGGGGGGAGGGAAGCAAAGTCCGCTTTTACGGAAAGAATCAACTGTTTGTTTTGGTGAGAATTGAAAAGTAAATAAAAGTTACTTCACTCGCATTTCGTGAATGAAAATGGCGGCTGCTTCATTCTGAAATCCCAAATCCGCGCGAATCAACCGTTTTCCTGCGCGAAAGCGGCGCGCGCAAACAAGCGCATTGTCCTCTCCGGCGACATTCCAAGTCCCCTGAACGCGCCGTCGGGCTGTCCGTTCCGCACGCGCTGCCCCTACGCCACCGAAGCCTGCGCGCAGTCGATGCCGCCCTTCAACGAAGTCGAGAAGGGTCACTTCGTCGCCTGCCACCGGGTGAAGGAACTGGGGTAAAAGGGGAGACGCCAGAGGCTCTGACTCTGGACTCCGGCAGGGGCGCTGCCCCTGCACCCTGCAAGGGACTTCGTCCCTTGACCCTTTCGCGCGATTGCGTTGGTGACACTGGCATAGTGTGCCCGCGTGTTTATCCGCGCAAAAAAATTGCTTCAAGGATGCGTCAACACGCATTTTTGATACAGACAGTCTACGCAAAGTAAGGCTGTCACAGAATATTAAGGGAGGTTTTTTCATGAAGAAGCTGACTGCTCTCCTGCTCGCCATCGCAATGATGGTGACCTGCACCCTGTGCGCTGTCGCCGAAGACGGCAAGACGTACATGGCTGTCTGCATCGCGTCCGAGCCTGATACGCTTGACCCGGCGCTGAACTCCGCTGTGGACGGCGCGACGATGGTCGCTCACCTGTTCGCAGGCCTGTCCACTTGGGCGCAGACCGACGACGGCAAGCTGGAAATCCTGCCGGACTGCGCGGTGGAACTGCCTGATCCGGTGGTCAATGACGACGGCACGGTGACGTACACCTACACGCTCGTTGACGGCCTGAAGTGGTCTGACGGCAAGGATCTGACCGCGAAGGACTTCGAGTTCGCGTGGAAGCGCGCTGCTTCCTCCGAGCTGGGCGCGGACTATGGCTACATGTTTGAAGTCATCAAGGGCTACACTACGGACGGCTCCGACCCCAAGGCGGAAAACCTCGCTGTGACCGCCGTGGACAACAAGACCCTGACCGTTACCCTGAACAACCCCGTTGCCTACTGGAACGAGCTGCTCGCCTTCCCGGCGTACATGCCCGTGCGTGAGGACGTCGTCGCCAACGAAGCGTGGGCGACCGATCCTTCCACCTACATCGGCAATGGCCCGTACACCATGACCGCGTGGGAACACAACAGCAAGATCACCCTGACCAAGAACCCCTACTATCATGCGGTGGACAAGGTCACGATGGACGAGCTGGACTTCTACCTCTCCGACGACGCGAACAACATGCTGGCGAACTTCCAGAAGGGCGACTGGCAGCTGATCGACGACGTTCCCACCTCTGAAATCGCTTCCCTGAAGGAACAGTATCCGACGGAATTCGTTATTGCCGGCCAGATTGGTACCTACTATGTCTGCTGGAACATCAACGAAGAAATCCTGCCCGCTGACGTGCTCGCGAACATGACCCCCGAAGAAGCGGAAGCGGCGCGCGCAGAAGTCCGTCGGGCGATTGGCCTGCTGTTCGACCGCAACTACATCGTTGAAGAAATCGGTCAGGCGGGTCAGGTGCCTGCGTCCAGCTTCGTTCCGATGGGCATGACCGATGCGGACGGCTCTGAGTTCTACAAGAATGCGGGCCATGTGGAAGGCATCACCGGCTACTACGACGTGACCGACGATGAAGACGTCTACATGGCGAACTTCGACAAGGCGGTTGAAACCCTGAAGAAGTACTACACCTACGACGAGGCGAACGCCGTCTTCACCAACTTCCCGTCCCTGACCTACCTCTACAACACCTCCGAAGCCCACAAGGCGATTGGCGAATACCTCCAGAGCGCGGTTTCTGCGGTCGGCATCACCATGAACCTGACCAACCAGGAATGGAACACCTTCCTGAACACCCGTAAGTCCGGCGACTACTCCATTGCCCGCAATGGCTGGATTGCCGACTACAACGACCCGATCTGCTTCCTCGACATGTGGGTGACCGGCTCCGGCAACAACGACGTGCAGTTCGGCAAGGGCGCGAATGCGGATCTGAAGATCTACAACCTCGACCTGACCCCCTACGGCTACGACGTGAAGGTGGAGAACGGCACTTGGGCGGAAACCTATGATGTGCTGATTTCTACCATCAAGAGCTGCACCAACAGCGCGAACCGTTATGCCATGATGCACATCGCGGAAGATATGCTGATGAATACCGGCTGCATCGTGCCGCTGTACTACTACACCGACATCTACATGCTCGACGACTCCGTGCAGGGCTTCTTCTCCAACCCGCTGGGCTACAAGTACTTCATGCACTGCACCATCGCCAAGTAATTCCATCCAAGTTTGGACAAATCCACGGGCGAATCGGCTTCAAAACCGGTTCGCCTTTTTTTCGCATGTTGGAAAGATGTACTTTGCCATCCTTGGCAACCGATATTTCCTGCCTTGGAAAGGTGCAGTCGGCGGAAAACATGCGCGAATAGACGGGAAATCTGCGTGAATGCAGGAATTTTCAGCAGGAAAAGGGCAGGGAAACGTCCAATTAATCCATTGAATGGCGGTGGCGAACAGCGCTTGCCAATGGTATACTGAAACCAGAAGGGCGATTTCTATGGAAAAAAAGCCCGCGGAAGCTATCAGCAAGGAGGAAGAAGCATGAAGCGAATCGCACGATGGAGCACCATTTTCCTGCTCTTATGCAGCATCATTTGGGCGGGTACAGCATCGGCGGCCATGATTGTGGAAAACAACATGAGTGCGCTGAACACACTGAACACCATCAACAAGAACCAGACACCACAGGGCAAGGACTCGGCGCTGGAGCGGCTGGCGCAAGAAATCGGCGCTGGCATGTGGGACAATACGGACTGGGACGACCCGGCGTTTCAGGAGAACATCAAGCAGTTTGGCATCACCGTGTTGAAAAAGGACACGCAGCCGCCGGAGTCCTTCATCGGCGACGCGATTTTTGACCATCTGGGCGACACGGAGTTCAATGCGCCGGAAATGAACGGCAATCTGCTGGTTCTCGGCGGGCTGAACGCCAATCTGCCGTCCGGCAAAATCGACCGCCTGTATGTGCTGTCGGACGAGGACGTGCGGCTGAACATCGGCGCGGCGGCAGATGTTCAGGAGCTGATTCTGGGCGCGTCGGGCAATGTGTCGCTGAACGGCGAGGGCAATGTCCGCTCCACCATCGTGGTGGACAAGCCGATGAATCTCGATATCGGGATTGCGACGAACCTCGTGAACCTGACGGATGCCCCGCTGCCGACGGGCGATATTGTGCTGAATCCGGGCAAGAACGCGCTTGTGCCGGGGCAGCAGCTGCATATGGGCAGCGAGCTGAAGGTGGAGAAGAAAATCAGCCTGACCGTGCGCTTCCGCCTTGTTGACCAGAGCGCCAAGGACATGCAGCTGGAAACGGCGGATTGGGACGGCGCGCTGCTGACCGAAACGACGGTGCAGTACACGGGCGACAGCTGCCCGATGGGCGCGGTCAACATGATGGACAGCATCGAGGCGGCGTTTGCGGAGAAGTATCCGGATTTGCAGGAGCAGTATGTGCTGCTGCCGGAAATGCGAAGCGCAGACCCGTGGAGCAAGGTCTACCGCCTGAATGGCGGCGAATCCTGCTTTGCTGTGGCGGAAAATTATGTCTATCTTTCCCGCGAGGGCGATGTTGCGTTCCCGCTGACGGATGACAGCACGCTGGTAGCGGAATTCCCGGTGTACGTCTACCGCTATGGCGAGCAGGACGGGCGCATCACCTACCGCGTTCGCATCAGCGGCGCACGCCCGGATTACTTCACGCCGAGCCTGACCCTGCGCAGCGGCGCCGTGGCGAGCTTCACCTTCGATAAGGAGCGCGGCGAGTGGGTGACGCAGTTCAAGCGCAGCGACTTCGGCGCGGACGAGCGTGCCCTCATTCACCTGACGGGACTGCGCGGCGAGGAGACGGCCGCATTCCTGCCCGTAACGGGGCGCGAAGAAAAGCGCATCGTTACGCTGACGTGGACGGCGGACACGCAGCGCGTGACCATCGACGCGCAGAACGTCCTCTGGGGCAGCGACATGCCGGCGGAGGGCAACGACCTGCTGTGCCGCGCGGGTGAGCAGGTGACGGTGCAAATCGCGCCCGCAGCGGGCTATCGCGGCATCCACGTTTTCCTGAGCGACCCCGCTATTTCCCTGAGTATCAGCGAGGGGAACGACGCGGTTTCCTTCCTCATGCCCTACGCGCCGCTGACCTTGACGCTGACGGCGGACAAGCTTTATACCGTCACGATGGACACGGCAGGCGGTGATCCGATCCGCCCCATCCAGTACACGGTGGAATCGGAAGCGTTCCAGCTGCCGACCCCGGTTCGCACGGGCTACATCTTCCTCGGCTGGACGGGCGAGGGCATCACCGAACCGCAGAAAACCATTGAAATCCCGCAGGGAAGCACGGGCGACCGCACTTACACCGCGAACTGGCAGGTGATTGAATACACCATCATTACGCTGCTGGAAGGGGGCAATGCGGGCTCGTCAGGAGAGTATTTCTACACGGTGGAGCAAACCGTAACGCTGCCGACCCCGACCCGCACGGGCTACACGTTCCTTGGCTGGACAGGCGAGGGCATCACGACGCCGCAGCCGAACGTGACCATCCCGAAGGGTTCGACGGGCGACAAGACGTATATCGAGAACTGGGAACTGACAGAATACAACATTACCATGGATTTGAGCGGCGGCAGCGGTCAAGAAAAGGTGGTTTACACCATGACGGATGAGGATTTCGAGCTGCCGACCCCGACCCGCCACGGCTACGAGTTTGTCGGCTGGATGGGCGAGGGCATCACGACGCCGCAGACAAACGTCAAAATTCCGAAGGGTTCGACGGGGAACAAGGCGTATACTGCAAACTGGAAGGTGATTGAATACACCATCACACTGGACACGAACGGCGGCCCAGTCGTGTCTCCGATAAAATACACCGTGGAGGATACCTTCACCCTGCCTTACATTTTCCGTCCGGGCTACGAATTTGCCGGCTGGACCCTCGATGGCAGCGGTATGCTCCCTTTCACGCCGCTCATTATTTACCCTGGCACAACCGGCGACCTCCATTACAAGGCGGAGTGGCGTTTGGCGGAGTACACCATCACCATGGATTTGGACGGCGGCAGCGGTCAAGAAAAGGTGGTTTACACCATAACGGATGAGGAGTTCGAGCTGCCAACCCCGACCCGCAACGGCTACGAGTTTGTCGGCTGGACGGGCGAGCGCATCACGACGCCGCAGACAAGCGTCAAAATTCCGAAGGGTTCGACGGGGAACAAGGCGTATACCGCAAACTGGAAGGTGATCAGATACACCATCACACTGGTCACGAACGGCGGCGCAGTCATAGCTTCGATACGCTACACCGTGGAGGATTCCGTCACCCTGCCCATCCCTCCCGACCGTCCGGGCTACGAATTTTCCGGCTGGGTCCTCGATGGCAGCGGTCAGTTCCCTTCAACGCCGATGATTATCCCCAAAGGCTCAACCGGCGACCGCATTTACAAGGCGGAGTGGCGTGTGGCGACGTACACCATTACCTACGTGAGCCACGGCAAAGCATATAATTGGGTTCAATACACCATCAACAACAGCGTTTATTTCGGGGTACCGGAAGAAGAACCGTCCTACTACCTCCCGGGCTATACCTTTGTAGGCTGGAAAATCGACGGCGTGGAAGGAACGCCGCGCTCCTACATGCTGCCCAAGGGCTCGTATGGCAATCGAACGGCGACCATGCTTTGGGAGCCAATTCCGTAAGCGTAAACAAGGAGGGGCTGCGCATTGGACTACCTCAGCGTAAAGGAAATAGCGGAGCTGTGGGGCGTTTCCATCCGCATGGTGAATTACTACCTGAATACCGGGCGGATTCAGGGGGCAATCCGGAAATCGGGCGGGTGGCTGATTCCGGCGAATACGCCGCATCCGGCGGATTTGCGCAAGAGCGGGCAGCGCGGGCAGGAAAAAATCCCCCCGCGGATGGCAAAGTGCTATATGCCGCTGATTTCCCGCCCGTGCGACAACGGCTTCCAAAATCTCCTGCTGACCATGAACGACGAGGAGGAACGCGACATCGCCCGCGCCCTGCACCACTATTTCCGCGATGAGCACGAGGAAGCCCGCGAAATCAGCGAGAAATACCTGACGAGCAAGTGCCCCGAAATCCGCCTGTCCGCGCTGATTACCAACACGATGGCGATGCTGCAGACGGGGGATGCCGCCAAGTGCCGCCGGAATCTCGAAATGATTCAGCGGGACGGACAGCGCGCAAACGACGATTCGTGGCGGCTGTACAGCAGCATTACAGACGCGCTCATCAGCGTGTTCTTCCACTCCGAGAAGCTCGACTTGACCCCTATCCGCCCCGCTATCGGTATTCTTCCGCCCGGAATGCAGTATTTCGCCATGTACGCCATCGCCCATGCGCTCTACATCCGCCGCGAATACGAACACGCGATGGGCATTGCCGAATCCGCCCTGCTGATGGCGGGCACGCGCTACCCCATTGACAGCATCTACCTCAACATCGTCCTGTGCATGATCTGCATGAGCCTGAAGCAGGATGAACGCGCGGAGCAGAAGTTCGATGCCGCGTGGAGCATCGCCAGCCGCGAGGGGTACATCCACCCGTTTGTGGAGCATCACGGCATTTTGCAGGGGCAGGTGGAGCGCGCGCTGCGCAAGCAGGAGCCGGAAACGTACAACAAGATTGTGCAGTCGGTCTACCGCTTCAGCCGCGGGTGGATGAAAATTCACAACCCCGTGTCGACGCTGCAGGTGACCGACGCGCTCACACCCTACGAGTTTTCGATTGCCATGCTTGCCGCGAAGGGTCGCAGCAACAAGGAAATCGCCGCGCTGATGGGCGTTTCCGTCAACACGGTGAAGTCGTACATGGAGAGCATTTTTGAGAAGCTGCAAATCTCCAGCCGGAACGAAATCGACGCGTATGTGAATCGGTAATATCAACAAAAGCACGCACTCCGAATGTGGAATGCGTGTTTTTTGCATTCGGATTTTTCATTGCAGAAAAAATATGTGAAAATTGAGGAAAATGCTTGACAAATAGAGAAAAAACTTGCAAAAGATAAAAACGACAACTATTTGCCGCGCAGTAGCAGTAGCGATAGCAATAGAAATAGCAGTAACAGTAACTGCACAATCAAATCGCTTTCGGAAATGACGCCGTTAGCAGACTACTGGACATGCAAGTATTGCGGCTTAGAAAACCCGAAGGAAGCGCGCTACTGCCAGCACTGCGGTGGATACAGGTGAATAAAAATCAGCCGCGACGAGCATATTCACTCGTCGCGGCTGTGTTTATCTATGCGCTTCCTTATTCTGATACATCCGCGCATCTGCCCGCGCCAAGGAATCCGCCAAATCATCCGTCGACGGATTAAAATGCGAACAGCCCACCGATACCATCGGCAGAACCGGATTCTCCGCCCGCGCCGCATCCATCAGGTGCTGGAAAATCTCCGTCATGGTGTTGTATTGCGCGTTCCGCCGCGTCAGTATCACGCAGAACTCGTCGCCGCCGATGCGGAAGCACGTCCCGTAATTCCCATACGCGCGGCGGATGCAGCCGGCAATCGTCCGCAGGCAGGCGTCGCCCATCAAGTGCCCATGGCAGTCGTTGACGTCCTTGAAGCGGTCAACGTCGAACATCAGGATGGTAGCAGGCACGCGCAGGCGCGCCAGATAATGCTCGTAGCCCAAGCGGTTGACAAGCTGCGTCAGCCCGTCGGTTTGCAGTACCATGTCGCTGGAGAATTTCGACATCATCAGCGCACCGCAGCTGATGGTAATCCAGTCGATTTTGACCATCGGCAGGAACAGCTGCACCATCAGCCCTAACAGCACGAACAGCGTCGCGAGCAGCAGCTGTGTGCCGCCGGTGTACTGGTAGGCGCGGCAGGCGAACCAAATCTGCACGAGGAAGAACACCGTGCTGCCCCCGTAGGCGAGCATGTAGAGCGCGTAGAGCGCCCCGTGGTGATAGAAATTCTGCGCATCGACATAGAACATCAGCCCCGTGAACGCCGAGAGCAGCACCAGCAGCGCGTGGAAGCACGCAAGGTACAGCAGCCCGTGCACCACTTTCCGCGGGCAGGGATGGATAACGCAGCCCGCGAACAGACCGATTAGCGGCGCAAGCGAAAGTTCGATGGCCTTGACGGCGATATGCAGCGGAATCAGCGCGGGCGGCGTGCCATCCATCTGCACGCCCGACCACTCACACAGCGCGCAAATGGCGATGGTGGCGTACAGGTCGCCGCAGAGCAGGTTTCGGATCTTGGATTGGCTGATGTCGCCGCGCAGGGAGAAGAGCATAATCGCCATGGCGAAGACGCTGAGAGCAATATTTGCCGTGTATAATTCATTCATGCTGATTGTGGAGGCGGTTGACAAGCAATCGCGGCAGATAAGTTTGAAAAGGGCAAATTCCCCCTTCTTATAATAATGATACCACGAAAAAAAGAGGATGAAAAGTTGGTTACATAGGAAAAATTGCAAATGTGGCAGATTTCAACAAATGCGGGGAAATGGTTACATGGCGCGTCTCCCATCCCCACGAAAAAAGGGACTGACCGAAGCCAGTCCCTTTGATGATTATTCGTATTCGCAAACGCTTGCCCAGCGGATGAGCAGGTCGCGCTCTTCGGGCTTGCCCTTGAGGGACTGGCTCGCGGCGACGATCGGAATCCACTGCTGGACGTACTGCTTGGCGGTGTCGCTCTTCTTGCAGAAGAGGGAGAGGTACTTTTCCGCCAGCGCTTCCTTGCCTTCGAGGACGAAGAGCAGGTAGGTGCGGGCAACATCAGCGGACGCGTTGCCCTGCGTGGCGTGCGACCAGTCGAGGATGTACCACTGTCCGTCGGGGGCGATGATAATGTTGGACGGGTTGAAGTCGCCGTGGCAGACCTTCTTGTGGACGTGCATACTCGCCAAGCGGGTGTGCAGCTCGTAGCGGGTGGTCGCGTCGAGGTCGGTGGCGGAAATCTTGCGCTGCATCTTCTCCGTCAGGCTGTTGAGCATCGGGCAGGTGCAGGCGTGAACCTTCATCTGAATGTCCACAAACAGGTTCAGGTACTCGTCTTCCTTTTCCGGATGCGCCGCCATCAGCGCCGCCAGCGTGTCGCCTTCAACGAACTCCGTCGTAATCGCCCACTGACCGTTCACCGTGTCAACAGCAAGGAGCTTCGGAATCGGCAGGCCCGTCTCTTCCACGCGCGCCGTGTTCAGCGCTTCGTTCAGAATGTCCGCCTTGCTGTACCCTTCGGCAAACACCTTGATGGCCTTGCCGCCGTCGCGGTAAATCTTCTTATTCTCCCGCTCGGCAATCACATGCGTCAAATCCATAGGGAAACCTCCTTCTATATGGTTCATGTTTATTGGGGGGGAGAGGCGCAAGGGCGCTGCCCTTGACCTGCCAAAGGGTCTGTGACCCTCTGGACTCCCTTTTCGCGATTGAGTTGAGCACGTTATCATGCTTGCCCGAGCGCTGATTGGGGCGCCCCGCAAAGTCGATATTTGTCCTGAATATCTATTCGCCGCCCAAATACGACATTCCTGCAAGCGGACAAAATTTTTTGTGCTCAAAAATGCCCGGCCCAGCAGAAGCATTCCTGCCAAGCCGGGGAGAATGGCGCATTACTCGCCGTAGTACGCCTTCAGATACATTTCCTTGATTTCGCTGATGAGCGGGTAGCGCGGGTTCGCGCCGGTGCACTGGTCGTCGAACGCCTGCTCGGACATTTCGTCCAGCGTCGCGAGGAACTTCTCCTCGTCCACACCGTAGTCGCGGATCGTATTCTTGATGCCGACGCGCTCCTTCAGGGCATGGATGTTGCGAGTCAGGTTCTCCACCGTCTCGTCGTCATTCGCACCCTTGAAGCCGAGGTACTCGCCGAATTCGGCGTAGCGGCGCTTCGTGTGCGGATAGGCGTACTGCGGGAAGGTGCCCATCTTCGTGGGAACCTCCGCGCTGTTGTAGCGGATGACCAGCTCAATCAGCAACGCGTTGGCGATGCCGTGCGGCAGGTGATGGAACGCGCCCAGCTTGTGCGCCATGGAGTGGCAGACGCCGAGGAACGCGTTCGCGAACGCCATGCCAGCCATCGTGGCGGCGTTGCCCATCTTTTCGCGGGCAACCGGCTCGTTCTGACCGTTGTCGTAGCACGCGGGCAGATACTCGAAAATCAGCTGAGCCGCCTGCTTCGCCAGACCGTCGGTGAAGTCTGTCGCCAGCATGGAGGCGTAGGCTTCCAGCGCGTGGGTCAGCGCGTCGATACCGGAGGCGGAGGTCAACCCCTTCGGCGCGGACATCATCATGTCAGCGTCCACAATCGCCATCTTCGGCAGCAGCTCGTAGTCCGCCAGCGGGTACTTCACGCCGGTGTCCTGATCGGTAATGACGGCGAACGGGGTGACTTCGGAGCCCGTGCCAGCAGAGGTCGGGATGGCGATGAAGTACGCCTTTTCGCCCATCTTCGGGAAGGTGTACACGCGCTTGCGGATATCCATGAAGCGCATTGCCATGTCGAGGAAGTCCACTTCCGGATGCTCGTACATGACCCACATAATCTTGCCAGCGTCCATTGCGGAACCGCCGCCGATGGCGATAATGCAGTCCGGCTGGAAGGAGGTCATCGCCTTGGCGCCTTCCTTTGCGCAGGCGAGGGACGGGTCGGGCGCAACATCGTAGAACGTGGTGTGGACGATGCCCAGCTCATCCAGCTTGTCGGTAATCGCCTTGGTGAAGCCGGATTTGAACAGGAACGCGTCGGTGACGATGAAGCAGCGCTTCTTGCCCATAACTGCCTTGAGTTCATTCAGGGCGACAGGCAGGCAGCCCTTCTTGAGGTAGACCTTTTCAGGCGCACGGAACCACAGCATATTCTCCCTCCGGATGGCAACAGTCTTGACGTTCAGCAGGTGCTTGACGCCGACGTTCTCGGAGACGGAGTTGCCGCCCCACGAGCCGCAGCCCAGCGTCAGCGACGGACGCAGCATGAAGTTGTACAGGTCGCCGATGCCGCCCTGAGAGGAAGGCGTGTTGACGAGAATACGGCAGGTCTTCATGCGCGCGGCGAAGCGGTCAATCAAATCCTTGCGGGTGACGGCGTTCAGGTAGATAGAAGAGGTGTGGCCGTAGCCGCCGTCAGCAATCAGGTGTTCCGCCTTGTCGAACGCATCGTCGATGTCCTTGGCGCGGTACATCGCCAGCACGGGAGAAAGCTTCTCATGCGCGAACTCTTCAGAAATATCCACGGATTCGACTTCACCAATCAGCACCTTGGCGGTTTCCGGCACGTCCACGCCTGCGAGCTTGGCGATGGTGTGCGCCTTCTGACCGACAATCTTGGCATTCAGCGCGCCGTTGATGATGATGGTCTTGCGCACTTTGTCCAGTTCTTTGCCTTCGAGGAAGTACGCGCCGCGCTTGGCGAACTCCGCCTTCACCGCGTCGTAGATGCTGTCCAGCACGATGGTGGACTGTTCGGACGCGCAGATCATGCCGTTGTCGAACGTCTTGGAGTGCAGGATGGAGTTGACGGCCACCTTCACATCAGCGGATTCGTCGATAATCGCGGGCGTGTTGCCAGCGCCGACGCCCAGCGCAGGCTTGCCGGAGGAGTATGCCGCCTTGACCATGCCGGGGCCGCCGGTGGCAAGGATGATGTCGGCTTCCTTCATCGCCATGTTGGTCAGCTCCAGCGAGGGAACATCAACCCAGGAGATGATGTCTTCGGGCGCGCCGGCAGCCACAGCGGCTTCCAGCACAACCTTCGCGGCGGCGATGGTGGACTTCTTCGCGCGCGGATGGGGAGAGATGATGATGCCGTTGCGGGTCTTGAGGCAAATCAGCGTCTTAAAAATGGCGGTAGATGTGGGGTTGGTGGTCGGGATGACCGCCGCGACAACGCCGATAGGTTCTGCAACCTTCATCATGCCGAATGCTTCGTCGCGCTCCAGCACGCCGACGGTCTGCGTGTCCTTGTAGGCGTTGTAGATGTATTCAGCGGCGTAGTGGTTCTTGATGACCTTATCTTCCACCACGCCCATGCCGGTTTCTTCCACCGCCATCTTCGCCAGCGGGATGCGCATGTTGTTCGCGGCGAGGGCAGCTGCCTTGAAAATCTTGTCCACCTGCTCCTGCGTGTAGGTCGCATAGACCTTTTGTGCCGCGCGGACGCGGGCGAGGGCCGCCTCGAAGCTCTCCACGTTATCGACGATCGGATACTCTTTCGCCATGATACTCTCTCCTTATGCTTCATCCGTCCTGCGGGGATGCGCCCGCGAACGGGGAATGTCGGTGTTTGTCGGGGTGACGAGAACAGTGTATCAGATTGTTAAGCTCTTGTCAAGTGGCTGACACGATTTTAACGATATTTTTTTCACAAATTCACACGTTTTCGGAACGGGATGAATGGAATGGCGGATAGATGGGCGAATGGGACAAATACAAAAAGCACTGTACAACAAAAAAACAGCGGATGAATGTCAAATTTGCTGTTCTTGCTTGAAAATGAGGAGAAGATGCGGTATAATGGGGTGGAAAAGCAAAGGAAGGGGAGGGACACTCGTGGACAATGAGGAGAAAAAGGAAGACGGGGCGACTTGTTGTCTGACGCTGCCCCTTAAACTGGAAAAATGGCAGTCCGACCATCTTGAAAAGCGTTTCGAGATTGCGCGGCAGCTGTATAATACGCTGGTTCATGCTGAACTAAAGAAGAAATGCCAAGTTGAAAGAATGCCTGAATACCAAGAAATCATGAAAATGATTGATACTGCCAGCAATCAGAAGGAAAAGTGGGCATTAGAAAAAAAGAGAAAAGCATTTTTGGAAGAAAACGGTTTTAGCAGAAATGCCTTTAAGGCTGATATGGAAAAATACTATAAGCACTTTAATGATAATATCGGCGCAAATGTAGCGTTGCATGGAATTACAGCACAGGTGTGGATTGCTTTTGATAAGGTGTTCGTTGACAACTATAAGCAGAAGGGAAAAGTACATTTCAAAAAGCCGGGTGAACTTTGTTCCGTGCAGGGCTATTCACAGAAGAAAAGCGGTGGAAAGGAGATTATGTTCCGAGAAGATAGAATTATATGGAATCAGCAAGGTAATCGTGACCGCAAGAAGGTAAAAAGAGAGTTTTTGCTGAAATTATCACCTAATAATCCTTACGAGGCCGAGATGTTGAAAAGGCATGTGAAATTTGTCCGCATCCTCCGCAAAGACGGCAAGACAAAGCCGCATTGGTATGCACAGCTTGTTTTGGAAGGAAAGCCGGCGGTGAAGCGTGACCCGATAAGCAGTGCGCCGAAGCATCCCGTCGGGCATGGTGTCGTTGGCATCGACATTGGCACACGGACGCTGGCATACTCGACCGATAAGGAGGTTAATCTGCTGGAATTGGCTGACCGTGTGCAGAATATAGAACAAGAAAAGCGGCGCTTGCAGCGCAAGATGGACAGAAGCCGACGCGCAATGAATCCGGAAAATTACAATCCGGATGGAACATTTAAGCGCGGCGTGAAGCTGACGCGGAACAAGTCCAAGCGATACAGACGGATTCAGCACCAGCTGGCAATGATTCAGCATCATCAGGCGGACATCCGAAAACAGCAGCATAACGAATTGGCAAATTATCTGCTGACGCTGGGTGATTGCTTCTTTGTGGAGAACATGAGTTACTGCGATTTAGTCCACAGAGCAAACAAAACGGAGATTTCCGAAAAGACTGGACGGTATAAACGCAAAAAGCGATTCGGAAAATCCATTGCCAACAAAGCACCTGCCATGCTGATTACGATGCTGAAACAGAAATGCCAGTCGCGTGGGCTGGAAGGGGTGAAAGAGGTTGACACGCATGTGCGCGCAAGCCAATATAACCACCAGACAGACACCTGCATCGAAAAGGCACTTGAAAACCGCTGGAACGTTATGCCGGACGGCGAACGCATACAGCGCGATTTGTACTCGGCGTTTCTACTTCAGCATTGCAAGCAGGGATTGCCGGAATATAATAGGAAGGAATTAAAGAAAGAATTTGGTGAAGAACTTTACAGAGTATTTGACCGCGAGGCACTTCAACGTGACTATCCTCAATTTGTTGCGTATCATCACATGACGATTCAGCGGCTTTCAGAACTGCCGCATACGATTCCCAGCATGGGTATCAGGCGAATCATCAGCTAACATAAAAAACAGGTGCGGTTCGCACCAGCAAAACCGGTCGATTGTCCGTCCGGGGCTGTCGCTAATGGCGGCAAAGGTCGCCTTGACAGCAGAAGAGTTTCGGGAAAATAGTCAGCGCAGCATTGCTTTGTTCAATACTGAAAAGCTATCTACCGACTCAACACACGTTCTGAAAAGTGCATATTGCAATTCTGTGCATTTCTGCCGTTGCAATCTGCACGGGGCGTGTGGAGGCAAAGTCTGCATCAGCAAGGAGAGCGCCCGGAAATTTAGTTGCAATCTGCACGGGGCGTGTGGAGGCAAAGTGCGTAGTGAATGACATTCCGACAAAACAGCCGCGTTGCAATCTGCACGGGGCGTGTGGAGGCAAAGTGGAACGCTTTCCACGTCCTGACCCGCGACCTTGTTGCAATCTGCACGGGGCGTGTGGAGGCAAAGGACAACCTGCGTATCTGTAAGTCCACCCTGCACGTTGCAATCTGCACGGGGCGTGTGGAGGCAAAGATAACCGATGAACAGTTTGAGCCACTGCTTCTTTGTTGCAATCTGCACGGGGCGTGTGGAGGCAAAGACTTCCGCGCCGGTTGTCGTGGCGAGCCATTGCCGTTGCAATCTGCACGGGGCGTGTGGAGGCAAAGAAGCATCTCAATCTTGTCGATGTTTTTGATGGTGTTGCAATCTGCACGGGGCGTGTGGAGGCAAAGATCGCTTGAAGAACGTACTTGTCGTCATCGTCCCAGTTGCAATCTGCACGGGGCGTGTGGAGGCAAAGATGCCTCCTTACAGTTTGTCGATAGCGTCCCGCGTTGCAATCTGCACGGGGCGTGTGGAGGCAAAGGTGCACTTCAATTTCATCCGTACTATTGATAAACCGTTGCAATCTGCACGGAGCGTGTGGAGGCAAAGATAACGATGAGATTGTAGCGCTTGTAAGTCCAGGTTGCAATCTGCACGGGGCGTGTGGAGGCAAAGTTTCGGGTGAGGATATTCATTTCGTCAATCTCCTTGTTGCAATCTGCACGGGGCGTGTGGAAGACCTTGCATCATCCCCTGAAAAAATCCGAGAAAATTTATGCAGACCTATTGCATTTTTATTCATTTTGGTGTATAATCCATCTTGTCCGGCAGACGGACACAAAAATGATGAAAATCAGGATGAAGATAAAGGAGTCGATTGTTATGGCGAAGATGCGCGTATTGCTGGCTTATTCCGGTGGTCTGGATACCTCGATTATCGTGCCGTGGCTGAAGGAAAATTATGACTGCGACGTGGTCTGCGTTGCGGGCGACGTCGGGCAGGGCGAAGAGCTGGAGCCCCTCCACGAGAAGGCGAAAAAGTGCGGCGCGGAAAAGCTGTATATCGAAGACCTGCGCAAGGAGTTCGTCGAGGACTTCATTTGGCCGACGCTCAAGGCGGGCGCGGTCTACGAGGGCAAGTATCTGCTGGGCACGTCCTTCGCACGGCCGCTGATTGCCAAGCGCCTCGTCGAAATCGCTCACAAGGAGAACTGCACTGCCATCTGCCACGGCTGCACCGGCAAGGGCAACGACCAAGTCCGCTTCGAGCTGACCATCAAGGCGTTCGACCCGAACATGCAGATTATCGCACCGTGGCGCATCTGGGACATCAAGACCCGCGAGGAGGAAATTGACTACGCCGAAAAGCGCGGCATCCCCGTCCCGGTCAAGAAGGATCGCCCGTATTCGATGGATCGCAACATCTGGCACATCAGCCACGAGGGCGCGGATTTGGAAGATCCGTGGAACGAGCCGCCGGAAGACCTGCTGCTGACGATGGTCACGCCCGAAAAGGCGCCTGATCAGCCCGAATACGTCACGGTGGACTTCGAGCAGGGCGTGCCGATCGCCATCAACGGCGAAAAGCTGGACGCGGTGGATTTGCTGACGAAGGCGAACGAAATCGCGGGCCGCAACGGCGTTGGCTGCGCGGATTTGGTGGAGAACCGTCTGGTGGGCATGAAGTCCCGCGGCGTGTACGAAACCCCGGGCGGAACGATGCTCTACGCCGCGCACGGCATCCTCGAATCCATCACGCTTGACCGCGCCACCAGCCACTACAAGGAGCTGGTCGCGAGCAAGTTCGCGGAGCTGGTGTACGACGGCATGTGGTACACGCCCCTGCGCGAGGCGCTCTCCGCATTTGTGGACAGCACGCAGCAGACGGTCAACGGCACGGTGAAGCTGAAGCTGTACAAGGGCAACTGCATCAACGCGGGCGTGAAGTCGCCGAACAGCCTGTACATGGAGGAAATCGCTACCTTCGGCGACAGCCACGACCTGTACAGCCACAAGGATTCCGCGGGCTTCATCAACCTGCTCGGTCTGCCGCTGAAGGTCAAGGCGATGGTGGAGCAGAAGAATAAGAAGTAATTTAAAGCAACACCGCACAACTCGGCGGCTGACCGCCTCATTTGTGTAAATGTGATAACTGTGGTGTCCAGCAAGTCCTGCACTGAATTCGGGAGTAGAGCCCCAAATAGTATAAACGCGCTCGTCGGAAGGTCGGCGGGCGCGTTTTCTGTGCGAATTTGAAATTTGGAGGGGGATTTGAGGCAGCTGATTTCAGAAAAACCGATTTTCTGAAAGGTGGTTACACGCCGACACGAAAGTCGTTGTGAAGATACACAACAATTTGCCATGCTTTTGTCAGAAATGTCAGAAATATATAATTCTTCAAGAAAACACTTGACTTTTTTCGAGGGGAGGGTAAAATAGAAGAAAGGAATCGCGAGGGAAAGGAGGAACGGACAGTGATTTGCTATCAACAATCGCATGGCTGGGCAAATTGCCGGATAGCCGTAGAGAAAAGAAAAGAGCACAGGCAAAGCGATAAAATGGACAAACTGGAAAAGGAGAGAATACGATGAGCGTCATTAGTTTTTTGCTGCTGGTTGTTAGTTTGGCGGCCAATTGGAGAGTTTATCAGAAGATGGGCAGACAAGGCTGGGAAGGAATTATTCCGTTCTATAATATCTACGTTCAGTTTGAAGTGCTGTATGGTCAGGGGGCGAAAATGTTCCTGCTGCTGATTCCGTTTTATGGCATCTACATTGCTATCAAAGCAGCCATCGATCTTGCGCACGCATTCAACCAAAGCACGGGTTTCGGTTGGGGATTGGTGCTGCTGAACACCGTATTTGTCTGCATTCTTGGCTTTGGCAAGGCGGAATACATGGATGGCTCGCATGCTGTCACAAGTGACGATGCGATTAGCAGAACACTTGACAGTATTGCGAATGAGAAGAAATAATAACGCGGAATGCATGCAATGTCCGATGATACATATCCTTTGGACTGGTAACTAAAACGCTGTCCGCCTCCCATTCTCGGAGGCGGATTTTTCATATCCATGCACATAAAAACGAGCCAGCTTCTCACGAAACTGGCTCGTCACTGTGAAATGACTCAAAAACTAATACAATTCCCGGCTATCGTTTTGCAATAACCCTTTCGTTTTACATTGGGTGCATTTGGGTGCAAACTGAGGCGCGGTGGGTGCAGCACCGGGCTTTCGTTTGATCTTTAATTGTCAAGTCAAGTGCAACAGGTGGTTGAAGAAAACTTCAAAGGGAAATCTCCAGCCGAGGTATTTACGGGGACGAAGATTGATCTTGCTGGTATGCTGCCTTTATACAGACTCAATATGTCTGCGATGCCCTTGGGATACAGGTCAAGTACATTACAGACATAGAGAAGATCCGGGCCTACGTCGTGATATCCATGCCGGTCATCGCGATCAACGAGCAGGTGGCGGATTCGGGCGGGGTCCTGAAGCCTGCCAGGGGTGGAAAAGCTGCTGTGCAAATCAGAGCATGACTTTGCAGCGGATAGCGTTCATCTACGTCCATAACGCCTGCCGCAGCCAGATGGCGGAAGACCTGAAGCGGCATCCGGTGTTGGACGTGTTCGAGAGCTGCTCCGTATGGACGGAGCGGAGGATCGCATCAACCTGGACACCGTTCGGCTGATGAAGGCACTGTACGGCTTTCATGAAAAAGAAACTGCGCATACCGGGTTCGGTACGCGCAGGCCTGATCGTTACATTTTGTTGACGCCGCCCTCGGTCACGCCGTTTTCGTTATAGGCGTCAATGGCATAATAGTAGGTTTCTCCAGCATTCAGCGTCGTGATGAAGGCTTCTTCGCTGCCATACACCTGGTAGCTGGCATAAAGTTTGTCGGGCGCAATGCCGAAACGCACGTTGTAGCCCGTGGCGCCCTCCGCCTTGTCCCAGGTCAGGCGGCAGGTCATGGGATCCTCCATAACGGCATGGCCGCCTGCGACCCGCTGAGGTTTTTCGCCATTGCCGATGCCAAATACGCGCAGGCCGGAAATGCTCACGAGGCTGTTGTAGGGCGTCTCCTCACAGGTGATGCGCACAAATCGCAGCTGCGTGTCCTGAGCCAGCACATGGTAGGGATGGCTGCGGTCGTCCTCCGTCGTCCGGGCATCCACCAGCGTTGTCCAGTTCTCGCCATCGAGGCTGCCTTCCAGCAGGTAGCGGGTGCGCAGCTGCTTGCCAGAGTCCACATAGCGCCCGCCCACTGCGCCGGGCAGACCGCACGCCTCAGGCGGCATCTGCATGACTGGGATGCCCTCTTCCGCAAAGTTGATCTGAATCCCATGCACACTGCACGGTTCGCCCAGATCCAGCTTCAGCCATTCGCCTTTGCTTCCCCTGGCTGTCCACCAGGTCTTGATGCTTTCATCCACAGACAGCTGGGCAGGATGCCCCTCCGCAAAGGATGACGCTTCCACCGGCTTGCGGTAGGAAAGCAGCATGTGGCGGGGCTTGATCGACCAGGGATCAAATTTGCCTTGGGGAATTTCCAACGGATAATCGGCGAAATTCTGATTGCAGAACAGCAGACCATCCTGATCCACGCCTGCGGGAAACAGGCCGACGCGGCGTTCAAAATCAGCGTTGACGCTGATGCCCATGCTGGCCACATGCCACAAATTCCCGTAACGATCCTCCATGGTGCTGCCATGGCCTGCGGCAGTGATGAATCCGCTCAGACGGGAGCTGAAGGGGGAATTCACGCCGAAGGTGAAGGGACCCAGCGGCGCATCACCCACCACATAGCCGTTACTGTAAATGGACTCTTCCGTAGCTGGCGCGCTATACTGCAGGTAATACCGACCGTTCAGCTTGCTCATGTAGGGGCCTTCCATGAACGGGTCGCCGCTGCCAAAAAAGATGTCGTACAGCGTCTGCTCAAGCTCAGGACGATCCTTTTTCTTTTTGCCTGGGAAGTTGAAACGCTCAAAGCCATGGCTTTTCTTGTCCCCATAGATGAGGGATTTGCGTTCGCCGATGGGCGTCATGGTGGCGGGATCCAGCTCGGTGCCATAGATGGGACGGTCGTTGGCACTGCCCCAGTACAGGTACACCCGGCCGTCATCATCCGAGAAAATCGCCGGATCCCAGAAATCAAAGGGTGCGCTGACCTTCTCAAACTGGTCGGACAGAGGATCCTTCGTCCGCCAGATGGTGCTGGATTCGCCCTTGCTGGACGCGCAGAAATACAGATAGTCGCCGATCTGCCTTGCGTCCGGAGCATACAGGTACATATCCAGATTGCGGTTCTCATGCCACTGCCAGCTGGCAAGGTCGTTGGAATAGTAGAAGCCTGCGCTCATGCTGGCGAACAGGTAATAGGTGCCCTTGAAGAGGACCAGCGTAGGATCGGCAGCTTCCCGGTGGGCGGCTTTGCCGTAGTGCTGGAACTTGTACGCCAAATCAAGCGGATTGCAGTATTCCATAAGCAAGTTCCTTTCTGAAAAACCAGGCTACACGCAGCTTGAACCCGCGTGTAGCCTGCTGGGTGATGTGCTGTATTTTACCGAATCACATCCGCAAAATACACGTTGTTGCTTTAAGGTAATACCGCACAAATGAGGTGGTCGGCTGGCGAATGGATTTTTCGTCAGATGCAAATGCAAATTTCGAAGGTTTACTGGCGGTAAATCGAGAAATTTGCATGATGCAGATGGCGGAAAAGACATCGCCAGACGCGCCGCCGAATTGTGTGGTGTTGCCTTAATTCCCGGCACGAGCCGCAAAGCGCTCGTAAGCGGTCTGCTTGATGCTCAGGTACTCTTGCAGGCCCAGTTCCTGCAGCTTCTGCTGATAAGCCTTGAAGGATTCGGGGGTCAGCTCGGCACGGCCCATGATGAAGTTGACAATCATGGGATGCGCATAGTCCTGCATATTGGTGTTGATGCGGTTGACCTTTTCCTGCTCCTCAGCAGTGAAGGACACCACATAGGGATACACGCTTGCACCGCCATACTTGGTCCACACTTCATCGCCCAGCACGTTGGGGTCGATGCCCTGCTCATTCAGCTCGCAGGTACGGGTGGCGTAATTCACCACGATGCCGGGCAGACGGTTCTCGGAAAACTCATACTGACCCAGATCCTTGGCCTCGTTCATTTCCTTGGTCCACAGAATGGAACCATTCTCGCGGGCGCCGTGCGTAATGCCCTTGTCCAGGTATTCAGCCAGCTCGGCAGCACCCTGTTCCTCGCTCAGACCCATGCTGCGGGTGGCGGCACCTTCATCGGTGTAGAACCAGTCGATAGCCGTCAGGATGCGGGTCAGCTTCTCCTTACTGCAGGCGGTGGAAATCGCCCAGCCGGAGTTGCTGGTGGCACGGGTCGCAGCCAGATAGACAGGGGTGGGGGTTTCGATGCCATGCTCGGTATCAATGGGGGCGGCCAGCGGCATCACGTCCATCAGCAGGCCGTATTCCGGCAGGGACATAGCATCACCCACCTGCTGCACCAGACCGAACCAGATGCCCGCAGAGCCGCCGTAGGTCAGGGCAGTGTTGGGCAGGTAGAACAGATCCTGGGAACGGCCGGCGAAGTCGGCATAGATGTAGCCCTTCGCGTACCATTCCTTCATCTTGACTAGGTAATTATAGAAGTTGTCCTCCGCAATACCGTAGCCCACGGAGCCGTCTTCCTTCAGGTAATCGGTGCCGCCGATGCCGAAGCCGCTGATCAGCTCGCCCGTGGAAAAGTAGCCGGTCGCAGGCAGGATGAGGCAGGCATAGTCCGGTAAGCCAGCAGCAGTGAAGTACTGCTTCATCAGCTCCAACATGTACTCCCAGTCGGCGATGGTGGTGGGCTCTTCGCTGCCGCTGGGGAAGGCTACGTTGCCGTCGGTCATGGTCTCCAGAATGTCACGGCGATACACCAGACCGCCCCACTGCTTGGGATGATCCTGGATGGTGGCTGCCAGGTAGATGCGGCCGCTGTCGTCAAACAGCGCGGATTTCACATCAGGGTTAGCGTCCAGCCAGGCCTTGTAGTTGGGCATGCAATCATCCAGATACGGGGTCAGATCATAGATCACGCCGTCGTCGCACAGGGTGCCCAGGTTCTCGGTGTTGAAGCCCATATCCATGATATCGGTGTAGTCGCCGGTACCAAGCATCAGGGACATCTGATCGGCTTCGCTGCCCTGGGGCGGAATCTGCCAGTCGATTTCGATGTTGAACATATCCTGCCAGTAATGGATCACTGCGCTGTTACGATAGTCCTCTTCGGGATTGGGCACGTCGTCGCCCTGCTGGAACACGGTGTAGGTCAGCTTCTTGTCGTTGTCAGCTAGTGCCGCAACTTGTACAAGGCTCAGCAGCATGATGGCAGCCAGGAACACGGAAACGATTTTTCTCATGGGAACCTCCTTATTATTCAGCGTGATGTCTTCACGCTTTAGAATCTTAATCAGCCCTTGACGCCGCCAAGGGTAATGCCTGTCACAAAGTACCGCTGCGCAAAGGGATAGGCCACCAGAATCGGCAGCGTACCCACGATGGTCACGGCATACTTCACCAGGTTGCCGGTCATGTTGACCACATGGTTGGCTTCGCTGGAAGAGGTCAGCAGCTTGGACACGTCGTTCTGAATCAGCAGCGAGCGCATGATCAGCTGCAGGGGCCACTTTTCACGGACACGGGGCAGGTAAATGGACGCGGGATACCAGCTGTTCCACTGGCCAATCACCGAAAACATGATGATGACTACCAGCGTGGGCTTGACCAGCGGCAGCAGGATCTGGAAAAGGATGCGGACGGGGCCCGCGCCGTCCAGCTTGGCCGATTCCTCGTAGGCGCCGGGCAGCTGCTCAAAGGCGGACTTCATCACAATGATGTAGTATGCGTTCATCAGCGCGGGCACGATGATTGCCCAGCGGGTATTGATGAAGCCCAAGCTGCGGATGACCATGTAGGTGGGGATCAGGCCGCCGCTGAAGATCATGGTGAACATGATGAACACGGTGAGCGGCCGGGCCAGCTTGAAATTCTTGCGGCTCACCAGGAAGCCGGCGATGGCCGTCAGGAAGGTGCCTGCCGCGGCGTTGGTCACAACATACAGCAGGGTATTGCCATAGCCCTCGATGATGGCGGAATTGCTCAGCACAATACGGTAGCCTTCCAGCGTCGGCCTGCCCAGAGGCGCAAAGAGGATGCCGGAGGAAGCCATCAGCAGCCGAGGATCACTGACGGAGGCCATCAGGACATGCCACAGGGGCATCAGACACAAAAAGCCAAAGGCAATCAGAACGCCGTAATTGAAGATGCAGAAGATGATTCTGGATTTGTTTGTACGCTCAATCATATCAGCACCTCCTTAAAGCACCGAGGTATCGGTGTATTTCTTGCTGAAGTAATTCGCCGCCAGCAGCAGTATGGTGTTGATTACGGAGTTGAACAGGCCCACGGCGGTGGAATAGCCGTACTGCGCCTTTTCAATACCCAGACGCTGGACGTGGGTGCTGATGACGTCGGCGGTGGAATAGATGCTGGGGTTATACAGCAGCAGGATCTTCTCGAAGCCCACGCTCAGCAGGGAGCCGCAGCGAAGGATCAGCATGGTCACGATCGTCGGCATGATGCAGGGAATGGTGATGCTCCACACGCGGCGCAGACGGTTGGCGCCATCAATGGCGGCTGCCTCGTGCATCTCCTGGCTGACGGAGGTGATCGCCGCCACAAAGATGATGGACGAATAGCCCAGGTTCTGCCACAGGTCGGACAGCAGGTTGATTGCCCAGAAGTAATTGGGGTTCGTCAGCAAGTTTTCTTTGGGCCGCCCCGTGAGCGCGCAAAAGATATTGGTCACCACGCCGTTGGAGGCGCAGAACTCAATCACCAGGCCGCAGATCACCACCAGGGAAATGAAATAGGGCATGTAGCTGATGGTCTGGATCGCCTTTTTGAAGCGCTTGCAGCCGATTTCGTTCAGCTGAAGGGCGAAGATGATGGCCATCGGGTAGGCAATGACCAGACCCAGCAGGCTGATGACCAGCGTGTTGCGCAGAATCGACGCGAAGCTGGGATTGGTGAAGAAGTCCACGAAGTTGTCAAAGCTTACCCACTGGCTGCCCAGGATACCGCGCTGCGGCTTGAAATCCTGGAACGCGATCACTAACCCGGCCATGGGCGCGTAATTGAAGATCAGGAAGAAGGCGATGATCGGGATGGACAAGAGGTACAGCCCCTTGTTCATGGCGATATCATGACGCCAACCGGTTTTCCTGCCCATTACCTGCACATCGTCAGTCTTTGCTTGCATGACTCTCGTCCTTTCTGTACTGGGACATTATTCATCTCAGGAAATCGACTGCAATTTCTATACTTAATTTATCCTTTTCTGTCCGTCAACTATATTACAATCAACGGAATTTTATCATATATTTCGTATTTTCAGCCATCCTTTGGTGACGCACCGCGCCGCGTCGTCGCAATCGGCGTCGATACCGCCCGCCGTGATTTTCCAGCTCCAGTAGAACCAGCCGAGACACTCGCTGAAGCCGTCTTGGAACAGTTCAGCCAGGGTACAATACAGCTCGTCCTTTTCCGATGGGGTCATCTCGCGCAGGCCGTCGGCTGTGTTCTGGACATTCCACTCGCCCACGATCAGCGGGATCCGCCGCCCTGCCGCCCGCAAGCGCTTCCCGAGGGACAGCAGATAGTCATGGTACACGTCCAGGTTCCGCTGCGTGAAGAGCATCCGGTCAGGCGTCATCAGGTAATGATGCGTATCCAGGCATACGCCTTCCATGCCTTCGTTCAGGAGAAAGTCATCCCAAATATCCAGTTCAAAGGCATCGCAGAATACAATGCGCTTGTCCGCTGCCATATGCCTGCGCATCCGTGCATACGCGTCCCGGTAGAACTGCTTGAGAAACGCCAGTGAGTAGTTGGCGTTCCCTTCAGCCAGCTCCGGCTCCGCCGGGGTGTAGTAGCGGATGAATTCCTGAATGTTCAGGTACGCACCCGAGGGCGTATCGCTGCACATCGGTTCGTTCAGCGCCTCGATTCCCCAGAGTGCCTCCCGCTGGCCGTAGCGCTTGGCAAGCCGCTCCAGCACCCGCAAGGTGCAATCCACGCATTCTTCTCTGGTCGACCAGAGGCAGATGCCGCTGATGCCCGAGTTGTCCGTGCCGTTGTGTCCGCCGGGCACCGTGTGCAGGTCGATCAGGATTTTCAGCTGAAATTCTTCCGCCCATTCAAACGCTCTATCCAGATATTCATAGCAGTGAATGTACGGTCCAATATCCTCAAAGATGAAGAACGGCACCGGAATGCGCACCGCGTTGAATCCGTGATCGGCAATCTCCGCAAAATCACGGCGCTGAATGAAGGTATCCCGGAAGGTTTTCAGCCGTTCTCTGGCCCGATCTTCACCCAGATCATGGCAGAAATAGGTTTCATCCGCCGCTGTGGTGCCGTCAAACAGAGATGGCGTCATCCATTTTTCCAATACCAGCCAACCACCAAGGTTCACGCCCTGCAGCATCATGTCCCCTCCTTCTCTTCGTGGGTCGAGCGATGATGACATGCTGAATTTGTCCGTTGCAGCTTCCCTGCACTATCCATATCATATCGCACAACAGACCGATTTGATATATGAAGCATCGGTTTTTTGTCATATTCTTCTGATTTTCGACCTGTTTTTTCATGTCTACGCGTTGAATCAGGCGATGATCCATGCTATAATGAAGCCATCATCCAGGGTAAAAGAAAGAGGGTGTCCGCATGATTGAGTATAATCATTATATTTATATGGCGGAAGGCTTGCGATCCTGCCTGTATGTCTGCATGGCGGACGGCACACAGGCTGAGGTAATCAACCGCACGCTGATGGATGATGCGCCCGTTCTCCCCGACGATCTGCTCAAGCAGCTGAAGCAGATGGTGCCGCTGCAAGGAATCCGCACGGCGCTGGTTAACGGACGGTATACCTATTCCGCCTTCCGCACACCGGAGCGTATCCTGCTGATGGGGCCGAATATCGTTATCAACCATCGGCCCTATCGGTATACTATCCATACAGCACAGCCCCTGCCCGTCCAGGATGATCAGCTGTACAGCATATCCATTGACACCTATCAGCTGGTGCTGCTGCCCTCCTACAATCTGTACTATGAGAATATGCTGCGGGAAGCGGAATACCTGGAGGACAATTTTCTTCATCCTTCAGAGGAAAATGTACAGAAGGACTACCAGAAGCTGCTGTTCACATCCCGGGAGGAGCAATTCTCCCATAACCCATACAGTCTGGAAAAGCGGATGCTGTCAGCCATCGAGCAGGGAGATCTGGTGTTGCTGGAGGAATGCCGCCGCCAGGAGATTATTGACAAGGAGGGACTACAGCGCTTCGGCAAGCTATCGGAGAATACAGAACGCAGCTACCGCAATCTGGCGATCTGCGCCATTACTCTTGCCAGCCGCGCAGCCATCCGGGGCGGCGTGAACCCGGAACTTGCCTTTTCCCTGTGCGACTCCTACATTCTCGAGGTGGAACGGCTGAAAAACCTGAACGAGCTGGAACCCCTGACCGAAAAAGCAAAGGTCAATTTCTGCACTATGGTCAAGGAAATCAAGGAACGTCAGAAGCACAACACTGGCAGCTATTGCAAAAACCCGCTGGTGGAAAAGGCTAAGGATTACGTCTACGCCAATCTACACCGCAAGGTGACCCTGCGGCAAACCGCTGAGATGCTGTATGTGAACCAGAATTATCTGTCGGAGCTGTTCAACAAAACGGAGGGGATTTCGTTCTCCGCATTTGTGATGACGGAGAAGCTGAATCAGGTCAAGCGGATGCTGATCCACTCCTCCGCGTCCTATGTGGATATCGCAAATTATGTGGGCTTTTCCTCGCAGAGCCACATGGGCAAGCTCTTCCGTGAGCACTTCGGCATGACGCCACGGGAATTCCGCAACCAGTACAGCGCAACGGAATATGAGGAATAATGCCTTATGAACATACAGGAGGCGCCCGTGAAAGCGCCCCCTGTTTCTTATTTCATGATGGTTTTCAGCATCCAGGATACGTTCTCCCGCAGCCGCCGGATGTCCAGGCGGCCTTCCTCCGCCGCTTTCTCCAGAGGCGCGGTGTAGGTATCGTCGCTGCTGCAGGGTGTGATCCAGGAGACACCCGCGTTGATCATCTGTACCGTATCCGCCGTCAGATAGCTGCCCCAGTCCGTCATTACAAAGCCTTTGAAGTTCCATTCTCTGCGCAGTACGCCCAGCACCAGCTCAGGGTCGGTGGAGGTATAACAGCCGTTGAGCAGGTTGTAGGAAGTCATCATCCCCGCCGGCTCATAGGCGCGCAGTGCGATCTCAAAGGAACGCAGGTACAGGTTCCTCAGCGTGCTTTCATCCATCACGCTGTCGTTGCGCTTGCGGGAGGCTTCCGCATTGTTGGCCACAAGGTGCTTGTAGCATCCATGCACGCCTGTGCTTTCAAGGCCCTTGGCAAAGGCTGCTGCCAGCATGCCTGCCAGATACGGATCTTCCGAGAAGTATTCCGGATTGCGGCCGCACAGCGGATTCCGCTGCAGGTTGAAGCCCGGACCCAGAATCATGGAAATGCCCAGTTCCATGGCTTCCTCGCCGATCACGCGGCCCACCTCGCCGACAAGCTCCGCGTTGAAGCTGGCAGCATAGCACGCGCCGGAGGGCATGCCGATGTTGCGCTGCTTCATGTTCACGCCGCTGTTTCCGTCAGCCACAACATAGTCCGGGATGGCCATGGCGGTGATTTTGGCGATCCTGCCGGCCTCGCCGGTGCCTTCCATGCCCCAGCCGTCGCCAGAGCAGCAGGACAGGCGGATCAGCTCCTTCACGGGAGGCTGCTCCACGCCGGGATACAGGGGCGCGTCGTTGTAGCCGGGTGTGCTGCGCTCGCCCGTCATATGCACCTGCGTCCTGCGTGTAACGATGGTGGCAGGAACCGTGAAGCAGCCGATCTCCCGCACGTTCTCCCCATGCTCGCCCAAATAGAGCGTATACACGCCGCCTTCCAGCAGATAGGCCTGATCCGCGGCACTGAAGATATCCAGACAGCGGCCATCTACACAGAGCGTCAGGCTTTGCTCCTCGCCGGGCTGCAGTGTTTCCGTTTTGTTAAAAGCAACCAGTTCCCTAAGCGGCTTGTCGATAGTCGTACGGGGCTTGCCTACATAAAGCTGCACCACCTGCTTGCCGGGGCAGCTGCCCGTATTCTTTACGCGCACGGACACAACGGCGTCCGCGTTTTCCTGATAAGCCACAGATTCCACCGCTTCCGTGAACGTGGTATAGCTCAGCCCGTAACCAAAGGGAAAGGCGGATTTCCTGCCGCGGTTGACAAAGTATCGGTAGCCCATGAACACCCCTTCGTCATAACGGGTGGTCAGATGGGGGCCGAAGTCCGCCGTATAGCGCTGCATCTCGTTGTGATAGCAGTCATAGAAGTTGCCAGCAGAGGGCAGGTCATCATAGGTTTTGGCCCAGGTGCTGGTCAGACGGCCAGATGGCGTAGTACGTCCTGCCAGCACGTTCAGCAATGCCTGACCGGCCAGCATGCCGCCGAAGCCGTTGTACAGGATTGCGGAAACATGGATGTCATCCGCGAAATCCATCGCGATGGGATAGCCCACGTTCAGGACGAGCACCACCTTGGCAAAGTGCCTGTTCAGTGCCCGGAGCAGTGCTTTTTCATTGTCCGTCAGCGCATACTCGCCGGGGGCGGTGCTGTTGTCCATGTTTTCACCGGAGGAGCGCACAAGGATCATCACAACGGTGTCGGACTTTTTGGCGGCACGTCGCAGGAGCGCATCCTCCGGCACGCCCTGGGGCTCCGCCTGGAAGAACGCCGCCAGCTCATGGTTCAGCGTATAGTTCGGGTCCGCGTCGACAGCCTGACGGAAATCCACCTGATACCGGGGATTGATCTTGCCCGCGCCCACCGCGCACGTCTGGAAGAAATACACACCCTCGCCCACCACATTCAGCGTGGAGGGCGGCACGGGCAGAGCATGACCGTCATTTTTCAGCAGCACAATGCCTTCCTCGGCTGCCTGCAGTGCGATTGCCTCATGTTCCGCATACTGGGGCAGCGGGCCGGTCTGCTCTCTGGTGATTACCTCAAACTCCGCGGGAATCATGACATTACCGTTCAGATCGGTGAAACCGCTGATGGACAGCCTGGCCCTGACGCCGTAGTCAACGAGCCGCCCGGCCAGCTGCACACCCAGCATGAACACCTCAAAGCCGGACATGATCTGGATTTTCTTCACCACATGAGGCACCTTCTGCCCGTCCAGCAGCACACAGCCGCTCTCCGGGATGACCTCTTTGGACACAGCCATGGTCACGCAGCCCTTGAAATCATGATCCAGCATGTACATGCTGCCCAGTTTGTCGTCAGGATCGAACGTAATACACCGGCCTCCCTGGGGATCCGCTATCACGAAGGGCGGATCCCCAGGGCCGTTTTTCCATGCGTTGCTCATACTGTCAGCCTCCTGGTTATCTCACCTCAATGGGAATGATCGCAGCGACCGTACCATTCATGATCAGCTTCAGTTCGGCCTTGCCCGGCTGCATGCCGCTGCGCACGGCAGCCATGACCCGGCCGTCGAAGGTATCCCAGGCTGTATCGGTATAGCTGCCCTCGCAGCTGGGGTTGGCGGAACCGAAGCCGGCCAGCACAGCCTCGCCCTCCAGCACGGCCTGAATCCTCTTGACGGCAAAGCGATTGGTATGACCCTCACTGTCGACCAAATCGGCGGTGATGAAGCACACGTCCCGACCGCCCTTTTCCAGCACGGTCTTGGAGGCTTCCACATGAAGGCCGACAGCTTCCCCGGCAGTCACGATGCTGTCCTCACCGGACGCGGTGCGCACCGTCAGCGTGCCGGACTGATAGGGCACCTCGAAAACCGCCGTCAGCGCTTCCACCTCTCCGACCTTCTTCCTGCCTAAGGAAACGCCGTTCAGGAACAGCTCGGCCTCGGGATCCTTCGTCAGCACATAGACCGTGGTTTCCGTGCCTTCATAGCCCGGATAGGTCCAGCTGTGAACGCCGTCATGGTACTTCCAGCGGTTCTTGTCATGACGCTGGCCCGCTTTGTCCACACGCCGGGCGAAGAGGTAGGGCTTCGTCCGCAGCCCGTAGGCGATTTCCCGCAGGTAGCTGACCGGACGGCGATAGCCATTCAGGTTGATATCGCCGCAGTAGGCCAGGCGGTCGGGGAACCAGCCCTGATAGCCGGATTCCAGCCTCGTGGGGTCATAATGGAAAATGCCGATACCGGCTTCGCCCAGATAGTCGTAGCCCGTCCAGGTGAAGTCGCCAATCACATGGCTGTTGTTTTCTACGATGTTCCACAATTCAGCGATCTCCGTGGGATAGGTTTCGGAGCCCACCACCACCCACTCCGGATGCGCCTTGTGAATGTATGTATGACGGGCGGTCAGGTAATTGTAGCCGGCTACGTCCACCGCTTCTTCAATCGGCAGGATGCTCTCGTTCAGCAGCGGGCTGCAGGCAAAGGCATCCATCATCTGCTTCTCCACATCGCTGGCCATGGCGTTCATCTTCTCGGAACCCTGCGCGTCATTCATCGCCTTGTCGTATTCCTGCCGCTGGTTCTCCACATGCTTCTCCATGTGATAGGCCACCGCCAGGAAGCCGCTGACAGCATTGGTCACATAGCGGGTGGAATCCAGCTGATGGAGGGCGTCCACCAGCTTTTTGTTCATTTCATGTCCGGAGGGGCAGCCGATCTCGGGAATCTCGTTGCCGGTGGAGTACAGCACCACACAGGGATGATTGTAATCCTTGCGCACCATGCGCGCCACCTCATCCTGCCAGACAAGGGGAAAATCCAGGGCAAAATCGTGGGCGTTCTTCTGCTCGCACCACATGTCCGTCAACTCGTCCATGACCAGAATGCCCAGTTTGTCGCAAGCCCGCAGCATGGCCTTGGAGGCCGGGTGATGGGCGCTGCGGATGCTGTTGAAGCCCGCTTCCTTCAGTTTCAACAGGCGGAATTCCTCCGCCGCCTCCAGGGTGGTCGTGCCGATGATGCCGTTGTCATGATGGATGCAGGCGCCCCGCAGCTTGACGGTTTCGCCGTTGATGCACAGGCCCTTTTCGGCGGAAAGGGACAGTCTGCGCAGGCCGACGCTTTCTTTGTGTTCGTCCAGAACCTGACCAGCGGCGTCCCGCATTGTCAGCCGCAGCGTGTACAGGAAAGGATGCTCCGGCGACCACAGCCGCACATTGGTCAGGCAGCAGTGCATTTCTCCGGCGGAATCCCCATTCAGGACATGCGCCTGCTTCTGTGCGCAGATCATCCGGTCGCCGTCCAGCAGTTCCATGGTCACGGAAACAGCGGCTTCGGTATCCTGTGCGTTCTTCATCTCATAAGTCACGCTGATTTCCGCCGCGCCCTCCTGGGCGGCGAGGGTGGTCAGCCGCACACCGTCGGGTTTAAAGGTCTGCCTGCCGCCTTCCCAGAGGATCACATCCCGGTAGATGCCGCTGCCGGGATACCAGCGGGAAGCAAGCTCCTGATTGACCGCAACGACCTTGAGGGTATTCTTCTGGTCAAATCGGAGCGCGCCGCTCATATCGATGAAGAAGCTGCTGTAGCCGTACTGATGGCAGGCCAGCAGGCGATTGTTCAGATACACCAGCGCCTTGGCCATGACGCCTTCAAACTCGACCAGGACGGTTTTTTCCATCCACTGGGCAGGAGCTTCAAACTCCTTAGTGTAGGTATAGGTCTTGGCAGGATAATAGCCCGCCTGATTCTTGCCCGCACAGTTTTCGTCCCGCGCCTCCAAGATCATCGCGTCCTGGGGCAGCGTCACCGGGCTGCCCTTGGGAATCGTTCCGAGAAAGATCGCGTCGAAGGGCTGATTGATGCCCTCCTTGATATACCAGTCTGTATGATAGCTGCTTGCCTTCACAGTATTTGTCCCCTTTCATTCATCATTCGTTGATGGCCCGGACAATCTGTTCAACCAGCGCATACGGGAATGCTCCGGCGGTCATATCCGCAACCTTGATCAACGGCATATCCTGTCCCATGGCGGCGTAGTCCATGGCAATCTCCCGCATATCGTCCTCGTCGTTCATATAGGCCTCCAGCTCCTCCGGCGACATGGTGGGGGCGGGACTGGTGGACGACATGGCCTGCAGGAAGGGCGCGGCCTTCTCCAGGCGGGCCAGATCAGCCATGGTGATATATTCGTTGTACTTCTTCACAGGCGTTACGGAAGAAGTCACCTGCACGGATGCCCGCAGGCGGATATCATCGCTGGCGGATCCTACGAGGATCTCGTATTCGCCGCTCTCCGCGTACCAATCCGCCAGACCCACATGGTAGAAGGCGAAGCTGCGCTTGTTCAGCGTCACCGTGACACGCCTGCTTTCACCGGGCTGCAAATCAACCTTGACGAATTCCTTCAGTTCCTTCACTGGACGCGGCACGCTGGAGGTAACGTCCCGCACATAAACCTGCGCGATCTCCTTGCCTACGCGTTTGCCGGTGTTGGTGACGCTGAAGCTTACCTGAAGGGTATCCGTGTCCAGCATGGCGTCCCTGTCCAGATGCAGATCGGCATAGCTGAACTGCGTGTAGGACAAGCCATGACCGAAGGCGTAACGCACCGGAAGCTGCTTCTTTTCATAATAGCGGTAGCCCACAAAGACACCCTCGCTGTAGATGGCTTCCTCCCTCTGCGGATACGTCAGCGCGCAGGGGGCGTGACTGCCGAACAGGGGATAGCTCTCTGCCAGTTTGCCGCAAGGATTTGCTTCACCCAGAAGCAGTCGGACAACGGCCTCTGCAACCGCCTGTCCGCCGGTGTGCATGCACAGAATGGACTGCACATCCTTCGCCCAGGCCATCTCCACCGGCGAGCCGGCAAAGAGCACCACCGTCATGGGCTTGTTCAGCTGGATGAGGGCTTCAATCAGGTCGTTCTGGTTATCCGGCAGACGCATGTGCTTGCGGTCGAAGCCCTCGGATTCCATCCCGTCCGGCAGACCGGCGAAAACCACGATGTGATCGGCATTCAGAGCCACCGAGGCAGCTTCTGCTTTGAAGAAGGGATCCACCACGTCCTTCTTCAGACGATAGCCGGGCGCATAAGCATAATCAAGCTGCGGATAATCCTCATCCAGCACCTGCAGCACGCTGCGATGCTGCGTGGGGATCACATGGCTGCTGCCACCGCCCTGATAGCGCACGAACCGGGCAAATGCACCGATCACCGCGACCTTCTTCCCCTTGCTGATGGGCAGGGTCTGGGCGTCGTTCTTCAGCAGGACGGCGCTTTCCTCTGCGGCCTGACGCGCCAGCAGGTGATGGGCTTGCACATCATAGGCTGCGTCCTCGCGCTTGTTTACGATGCCTTTCTGAATCAGCTCCAGAATGCGCAACACCGTTTCGTCCAGCTTCTCCACAGGGAGCTTGCCGGATTCCACAGCCTTGACGAGGCGCTCCGTCATGACTTCGCCGCAGTAGGGCATACGAAGGTCGAAGCCTTCACAGATGCCCTTGGCCTGATCGTTCACCGCACCCCAGTCGGATACAACGACACCTTCATAGCCCCATTCGCCGCGAAGAACCTCGTTGACCAGGTGATGATGCTCCGAGCAGAACTCACCGTTAACCTGATTATAGGCGGTCATGATCGTCCAGGGCTGGGCTTCCCGCACCGCCGCCTCAAAGCTGGCCAGATAAATCTCCCGCAGGGTACGTTCGTCCACAATCTCATTGACGGACATGCGGCAGGTTTCCTGGTTGTTTACGGCAAAATGCTTGAGCGAGGTGCCCACGCCCATGGACTGCACGCCCAGAATGTGGTGCTTGGCCATCTGGGACGAGAGGAAGGGATCCTCGGAAAAATACTCAAAATTGCGGCCGCACAGGGGGCTGCGCTTGATATTTGCGCCCGGACCCAGCAGGATGGACACCTGCTCAGCCAGACATTCCTCGCCCAGCGCCTGACCGATTTTCTCCAGCAGCTCTCTGTCCCAGCTGCTGGCCAGCGCCGCGGCAGAGGGGAAGCAGGTAGCGGGAACGCTCTTGTTGACGCCCAGATGATCCGTCTCGCCGGTCTGTTTGCGCAGACCATGGGGGCCGTCCGTCATCATGATCTCCGGAATACCCTTGCCCGCGATTTCTTTCGTCAGCCAGAAGGTTGCGCCCTGGCAGAGGCTGGCCTTTTCCTCCAGCGTCAGGGTTTGCAGAATCTCACTTGCCCTTTTCATGTGGTTTCCTCCTCTTTCATCAGCAGCACTGCCATGCCTTCACCGCCCAGTTCCAGCCGGACATTCCCGTGCAGGCCGCCTTGAATCAACGTTTTCTCCATCCTCCAGGAATCGATGCGCCAGCCCGTCCAGCGTTCTTCCTCCGGCAGTTGAAGAATGCAGCGCCGACTTTGTCCGCGTCCCATGTAGTGCAGCTGCCAGCCGTCCCCGCTGATGGCTGTGGGGGTAATCTCCAGCATGTAGGCAATGCGGTCAGCCTCGCCATAACGCATCATGGCGGCCACAAAGGGACTGACGTTGGCCTCATTCATTTTGGTGCCGTTCACGTCATAGGCCAGGGGTTGAATCAGCGGCGCGGGTGTGCCGGGCAGTTCAGCCAGCAGCTCCTTCAAAAAGCGGATACGCGCCGGCGCTTCGCCCTGCAGCTCGCCGCCCTTGGCCCACCACAGGTGCTCGTTTTCGTTCAACAGCGTTTCACCGTGGGTGGGCCATCCGCCGCTGCATACCGCCGTCCATGCGCGGTGGACAAATTCCCTGGCGGTCAGGTTGCCCCAGTTGAACTCGATGTCGCCCTCGTAGCCGAACTCATCCACAATCACGGGCAGCTGATACTGCCAGCGCATAGCCAGTGCCTTGCGGGGCGTACTGGTTTGGGTGGAAACATGGGTCATCCAGCTGCGCGGCGGATAAGGCGCGCAGCAGTGATGGATGGAACGCAGGTGATGCTTCGCGTCATCCTGCATAAGACGGGCTGCAAAGGCTTCCCAGTCCTCCTCCGGCTTGCTTAGAAGCAGGTCGAACTCATTGGCCAGGCTCCACCACACATTCTTGAACGCGCCCAGCCGCCGCACGCAGTAGTTCAGATACGCAAGGCTGTCCGCCTGATTCATTGTAGCGAAGCCCCAACGGTCGTAGGGGTGGAACAGGATCAGATCGGCCTCAATCCCCAGCACGTCCAGTGCCAGAATCTGCTGATCCAGCCTGTGCCAGAAGGCCTCCACCGGCTGGGAAACATCCCAGCTTTCATCCTCACGCCGCCGGAAGGGAAAAAGCTCCGGCTCATTCTCGCTGTAAATCATGTGCTTGGGAAACACACACATGCGCAGCTTGTTGAAGGGAGTCAGCTTCAGCGTCTCCAGCGTTTTGCGCTGTACTTCTTCCGGCTGATGGTTCCAGGCGTAGCAGGTGGTGCCGAAGGGCTGGAAGGGCGTGCCGTCAGCATAAACAAACGCCATATCCCGCGCCTGAACAGGGCCATGGTTGCCTTCCTTTGCCGGAAGGCATTCCAGCTCGCCGGTTTCACACCAGTCCCCGGCGCGCAGGGTGTAGCGCCAGATTCCCGTGCGCATCGGCATCCAGCGGAGCAGATGGCTCTCTCCCGCGGCAAAGCCGGACACAGTTTCCATTTGCCCAGCCATCTCAAGCGTGGCGGAAGCGCCGGCTGGCGCCTCCACTTCCCACACCCGGTATTGCTCGATTTGCTTCATTTGTCATTCCTCCCTATCCATCCAGAGAACTGAGCCGCTGATTCCCGAAGGGCAGACCGGCTGCTTCGGGCCAAGGCTCATGTACATGCGCGTCACATCCGGCAGGTCAGCGTTCTCACGCTCCAGGGTTGTAGCAACCTCAATCCGCAGGGCATTGATACCCGTGCGCATATGCGGCGTCAGTTCAAAGCGGAAGGGCGGCACAATCTGAATGCCCAGGCTCTTTCCGTTCACGAAAGCCTCCACGCCTTCATGCGCATCGGTGATCACCAGCTGGGCCTGCCGGGGCAGTTTCTGCAATGTGATCTCCCGCTCATAACGGACAAACCCGGAGAACTTCGGCATCTCTTCCGCCAGCGTGTCCGGGAGATCTGTCAGCTTCGCTTCACCAAAGGCAGGATAGTCAATCGCCCTGCAGACGCTATGGCGCCAGTCGCGGTTCAAACGCAGCGCATGTCCCTTCAGTTCCTCCGGCAGCTGAGGAAGCGCCTTCGGGGCTTCGCCGAAAATCAGCACCGTGCTGTGCAGCGGACGCAGCGTGATGCTCAGCCGCGTCCCGCGTTCTGTCCGCGAGGTGGGCGCGGGCAGCCAGCCGTCGCGCCAGGCATCATACAGGTAACACGCGCCCGTCGCCGGTAGGTCGATCAGGCCCGACCAAGGTTCACTTCCTTCGTTGACAAAAATCCAGTAATCACGTTCTCCATGGCCATGCAGCGACCGTACATCAGCGCCGGAAGGAATCAGCTTGGCGTCCTGAATGCCCACGGCCTGCAGGCGGTAAGGAATCATCAGCGGCGCGACCATGCCTGCGTCGATCACGCAAATGCCCTTCTCCCGTAGCGAGGGAAGCACGGCTTCCACACAAGGCGGCAGATGGTTGCAGGACGGGAGAATCAGCGCCCGATAGCGGCGGCCGTTGACGCGCAGACCGTCCGTCAGATCCGTGCCGTATCGCTGCGGACGGGAGAATACATCCGCCGGAATGAAGTCATAGCTGATCTGGCAGCGCGCCAGCGGCTCCGCAATCTCTTCCAAGGGCATGCAACTGCCCATCCAGTCGCTCTCCGCACTGTATAGAATCGCCGTTTCCGCCACCGGCTGCCCGCTTTTCAGCAACGCGCACATACGGTTCATGTACGCCATGAGCATGCCGAAATGCCTGTACTGCGGATGATGGCCATGGGCGTAAAAGTGGGGCGGGCAATCCGGGTCGGGGTAGTCCTTCATGCTGAACGCATGGGGAACAAAGTGATTCACACCCCGTACCAGGAAGTGATCCGCCAGATACTTCTCCAGGCGAACGCCCTCTTCCCAGCCGTAATTGCCAAAAATCTCGCACATGCAGTCGCCGTGCTTCCGGGGATCAATGGCTGCCAGCGATGCGCCCAGCCGGCCCAGCACGAAATGATAGAACCGACCGTTCCGTACCTCTCCGCTGACGGACCAAGGGCCGTTCCATTCGCCCTGAGGCAGCACCTGACCGCCGATGTCGTCGATACCTGCCATATCCTGTCCGCCCAGCGCCCGGAAATAGTGCCCCAGGCTGCTGCCGGTACGGCTGTGCTGATTGTTGTCCTCAATCACATGGCCGATATACTTCACGCCATGCGCCCTGCACCAGTCGCCAACCTGCTCGGAGAAATTCTGCTCCACCAGATGGGTAACCGCGTCCATATAGGTCAGGCGAACGCGGGCGCACAGGTCGCTGTCAAAGGGCTGTTCCCACAAAAGCGGCAGATACTTGCTCCATTCCGCACCAAAGGCTTCGCGCAGTGCTTTCGTCACGCCGTCGCTCCAGGCATGATCCTCCATCTGCCAGATGGCCTTGCCGCTTTCGTAAAGATGCCCATTGCCCAGCTCTGGTTCATCCGAAAAGAATCCAGCAATGGTGGAGCCAAAATAGGACTGATAATGCGCCCAGTGCGGTTCATACACCGCATCGATCAGCCGTCTGCAGGAGGCTGCAGACATCATGTTGATATAATCCCGGTGCGGCCCGCGATTCCGGGTCAGGTGCAGGATATGCAGCTTCCACTTTCCCTCAGGCACCTGGAAACGCAGCGTTTCCTGCCCGAGTGCCTCGTTCAGGTCGACCAGATCCTGCTCGCCTGTACCATGCTCTTTGACGGCGACCAAGCTGATCAGCTGGTCATCATCCCATGTGCGCAGATGGTCGGCATCCAGTGTATATTGCTCCATCATGGAAAGCTGCGCCGGCTGTGCCTTTGCGTAATCCGCCAGGGAAAGCTCCAGCCATTCGCCGCTGGCGGGGCAATCGATCGCCTGACAGACGAGACTCTGCCGGCACAGTTCTGCGGGAGCATTCACCATTGCGCCGGCCGCGTATCCTGTCGGAAAATGGCTGTCATCCAGAATCCACAACTGCATCCCCAATGAACGGGCTTCTTCGAGGATGATATCCATATCATGCCACCACTGTGGCCCGACAAACGCCGGATGAGGACGGCTCTCCACGCAAAACGCATTCAGGCAGCTGTCATGAATAACGCGTACATACTTGCGGAGCGTAGCTTCATCCTCGCCGTGCAGCCAGAGAAACGGAAAAATATAGGACGATGGTTGCTCATTCATTTTGCTTCACCCATAGCTTTTTTTATACGATACCGAAAATTCAACGAAGGATATATTACAACGTTCCGTTTTTTATCACATATTTCGGTTCATGGTGGCCGTGTGTGCAGCAGGATGTCGTTCTGTGCTATCGCCGTATCCTTGTCAGTGAGGGGACTCATTCTCAGATGCGGAGGATCCGCCTGATTTCCTTTGGCATGACCCGACCCATCTCGTTACCCGCAACCATCAATCCGCTGACACACCTGCCGAAAGTGGCAGCGCAGAAGAGGCGTGTCGCAGGATATGCCCGTGTTTCCACCGACAGCGACGAACAGTTCACCAGCTACGAAGCACAGGTAGACCACTACACCAAATTCATACAGTCCAAGCCGGAATGGGACTTCGTAAAAGTATATACGGATGAGGGCATTTTCGGCTGTAACACCAAAAGGCGAAACGGCTTTAACAGCATGGTTTCGGACGCTCTGGCCGGAAAAATAGACCTCATTGTCACAAAGTCGGTTAGCCGATTTGCCAGGAACACCGTGGACAGCCTGGTCACCATCCGCAAGCTGAAGGAAAACGGCGTGGAATGCTACTTTGAAAAAGAAGGTATTTTCACATTTGACGGCAAGTCACAGGCGAGCATTTGCAGATGCTTGGAGAAATTGGGTATAAAAAGAAACTGGACACCAATCAAGATACGCATCGTATCAAAATTGGTGTCCAGTTATGGCAGGGGCAGAAGGACTCGAACCCTCAACAAAGGTTTTGGAGACCCACGTGTTACCATTACACCATGCCCCTATGCGGTTCGTCCGGGATTGCCGGAACGAGATTTAGTTTAGCACTTTTTCGGGCGTTTGTCAAGCGGTTTTGCGAAAATTGTTCCGAATTGGCAGAAAATCGCCCGGCGCTTTACAAAACCCGCGGCGCATGGTATGATGAGGGCAGGAAAGTCGGCGGGAGGGACGCGCGTGCAGTGGGCGGAAAGGGTTCGGGCGTATGTGCGGATGCATGGCGCGGGGTACACGCTGCACCGCGCGGGTGAAATGCTGGCGGCACGGGTGCTGCTGCGGGACGAATGGCGATTCCGGCGGGAGCGCACGTCTAAGCGCGAACTGGCGGCACAGCGCGCGCAACCCTTCCCGAACGTGTGCATCAGCGTCGTCGTCCCCGTGTTCAACACGCGCCCGAAATTCCTCCGCGCGCTGGCGGATTCGCTGCTTGCCCAGACGCACGGCGCGTGGGAAGCCTGCCTGTACGATGGCGGCAGCACGTCCGCCGAAACGCGCAGGGCGCTGGAGGCAATTGCCGCGCAGGACAGCCGATTCCGCATCGCGTTTGGGGCGGAAAACGCGGGCATATCCGGCAACACGAACCGCGCGATAAAAATGGCGACGGGGGAGTATATCGCCCTGTGCGACCACGACGATGTGTTTGCGCCGGATGCGCTCTGGCGGATTGCGGAAGCCATCGACGCGCACCACCCCGACGTGCTCTACACCGATGAAGATAAGCTGACTGCCCACGGCGCGATTCATGTTGATGCGCACCGCAAGCCGGATTTCTGCCCGGACAACCTGCGCTCCGGCAACTATATCTGCCATTTGTCGGTGATTCGGCGGACGCTGCTGGATGCCATCGGCGGATTACGACCGGCATTCGACGGGTCGCAGGATCACGATTTGCTGCTCCGCGCGTGCGAACGGGCGGACGGCGTCATCCACATTCCACGCGTGCTGTACCACTGGCGGACGCTGCGGGGGTCGATGAGCCACACGAAATTGGCAGTCTGCCTGGACGCGGCGGCGCGGGCGGTGGAGAAAAGTATGCGCCGCAACGGGTTTCCGGGAACGTGCCGGGTGGAGGATGGTGTGCTGCGGCTGCGGTATGACGTGGGGGATTTTACCGTCGCGGCATTGCGGCTTGCGCGGGATGCGTCCGCTGCGGATGTGAACCGTTTGGCGGCGGATTCGTCGGCAGACATGCTGCTGTTCCTGTGGGGAGACACGGCGGCACCTGATGCGGACGGTCTGCGGGAGATGATGATGTACGCCCAGCGCCCGGATGTGTGCGCGGTGACGCCGCTGGTGGCGGATGCGCGCAATCGGGTGCTTCATGCCGGATACGACATTCTGCCGGACGGCACAGTGCAGTCGCGAAATCGCGGCTTGCCGGTGTCGGCGGGTGGATGGCACGGCATGAACCGAACCAGCTACAATGTCACGGCGGTTTCGCCGATGTGCTTTTTGGTGCGGCGGGATGCGTTTGTGCCGCTGGCGGAAGGGGATTCGTTGGCAGTTGACTTGGCGCAGTGGTGCATGGCACGGATGCAGGAGGGGATGCGGCATGTGTATACGCCGCACTGCGTGGTGAAGGCGGATGCGGAAAGTGCATTCGAGGGCTTCCGGGTGAAAGTTCCTGCGGGGTGGTATGACCCGTGTGCGACGGGAAGCAAGCGCGCTTGATGGCGCTTTTGGTTTCTTCTACATACTTGAATTTTATTGTTGCAGGGGTTTCGCCTCTGCGGAGGCGACAAGGGGACAATGGAAACAGACGAAGTCTGCGGTCGCCCCCTTGACCCCTTCGCAGCGCCCACCTCCATACTTGAATTTTATTGTTAGTTTTTTAGTTTGTATACCTTTAACTTATCTCAAAATCATTGGAGGTAATGATGAAAATCACAATGATAACGCTCGGCTCGACGGGCGACGTGCGGCCGTATATGCTGCTGGGACGGGAGCTTCACGAGCGGGGGCATGAGGTGACGATTGCGGCGTTTGCGCCGTTTCAGGGCATGATTGAGGAAGCGGGAATGTCCTTCTATCCCATTTCCGGCGACGTGGTGGATATGATGGGGCGGCTGCTCCAGCCGGACGCGGTGGGCGTGCGGTACTTGAAGGAGTTTGAGAAGGGTATCCGCGATATTGCGCCGATGCTGCTGGATGATTTGCTGCACTGCGCGGAGGGCGCGGAAGCCATCGTCTGCACGTTCTTCGGGACGATGTTCTATTCGATTGCGGAAAAGTACGATATTCCGTGCATCCAGACGCAGTATTTCCCGATGGATCCGTGCAAGGATATGCCAATTTCATCCGCGCCGTTCCGCAAGCTCGGCAAGTGGTGGAATGTGCTGAGCTACCGCATCGGGTATCTGCTGATTTCGGCGCTGGAGCACCGCTACCTCTCGGATTGGCGCAAGGAGAACGACATGGCAAAGCGCCGCGTTCGCTTGCGCCCGGATTATGACGTGAAGGGCAAGCAAGTGCCCGTGATTTACGCCATGAGCCCGACGCTCGTGCCGCGCCCGGAGGATTGGGCGGACAACATCCACATGTCCGGTTTCTGGTGGGATGAGCGCCCGGTGGACTACACGCCTGACCCGGCGCTGGCGGAGTTCCTGCGCGCGGGCGACGAGCCGGTGTACATCGGCTTTGGGTCGATGGTGTCGGGCGACATGGGTGAACTGGCGGAAATCATCCGGCAGGCGGTGAAATTGTCCGGCGTGCGGGCGGTGGTGGCACTTGGCTGGGGTCAGCAGGAAGCAAAGACAAAAGATGCGAACATCTTCTATGTGAAAAGTGTGCCGCATGACTGGCTGTTCCCGCATATGGCAGGGGCGGTGCATCACGGCGGCGCGGGGACGACCGCAACCAGCCTGCGCCATGCGCTGCCGACGCTCGTTGTGCCGTTCGGCGGCGATCAGCCGTTCTGGGCGGAGCGGGTGTACGCTGCCGGGTGCGGGCCGAAAGCGATTCCGCGCGATAAGCTGACGGCAGAGAATCTGGCGGAGGGGCTGCGCGCACTCATCAGCAACCCGGAATACACGCGCAACGCGGCGTGCATCGGGGAGGCCCTGCGCAATGAACACGGCTGCGCCAATGCTGCCGACTTGATTGAAAAGGCGGTTTGGAACTGGGAAAACGGGAATCCTGCGCAAGATGGGATGAATATTTGAAAAAACCGCCATTTGCCCCTTGACAAAACCTTGACTTTCGACTACACTGTTTCTTGCGTGCTTGCGAGAAGCACAACAAAATCAAAATTATGCAGAAAGGAGGCCCTCGCAATGACCATGATGATTTTAACCCTTGTATCCCGTGCCAATGGACTGACTGCGACGGCTCTTTCTGCCCATATGCGCCCGTAATAGGAAAATTCCACGCTCTTTTCCTGTTACCATGCGTTTTGTGTGCAGCACCAGCCGTTTGCATTCAGACGGATGGTGCTTTTTTCGTACCCTTTTCGAAAAAAGCATACAATGGGCAGTTATGAGTCATCAACCACTTTGTCTCTCTTGAAAGGAGTGATTTCCTACGCAGCGCACCACAACGAAACCAAAGAAGAAGCAGACCCCGTTCGGCGCAATGCTCTCCCTCATCGGGCAGAACTGGACGCATTTCCTCTGGGCACTCATTGCGACCATCATGATGGTCATCATCGGCTTTTTAACGCCGCTGCTGCTCTCCGAAATCGTGGACAGCATACTGGGCAGCGAACCGTTCACAATGCCGGATTTCCTCATGAACCCGATTAACGCCCTCGGCGGACGCGATTTCCTCCGTCAAAATCTGTGGATTCCCGCGCTGGCGCTCATCCTGATGAACGTCGTCAACGGCGTGTTCACGTTCATAAAAGGTCGTTCTTCCGCGATTGCGAGTGAGAATATCGCCCGCAAACTGCGCAATGACCTCTATCGCCACTTGCAGCACCTGCCGTTTGCGTACCACGTTAAAGCGCAGGCGGGCGAGCTGATTCAGCGCTGCACGTCTGACGTGGATACGATTCGCCGCTTTCTGGCGGTTCAGGTGATGGAAGTCGTCAACACGGTGCTGATGGTCGTTATCGCCATGAGCATCTTGCTGCCGCGCTCCGTGCCGATTACGCTCTACAGCCTGATTCTTGTGCCGCCTTTGTTCTGCTTCGCGACGTGGTTCTTCAAAATGGTGCATAAGTCCTTCGAAGTGGCGGACGAAGCGGACGGTGTGCTGAACGCCGTTTTGCAGGAGAACCTTTCCGGCGTCCGCGTCGTGCGCGCCTTCGGACAGCAGGAGCGCGAGGTGGAGAAGTTCGACCGTGTGAACAACGATTTGCGCAAGAAGAACCTCCGCCTGAATGAACTGCTTGCCATCTACTGGGGCGGCGGCGACGCCATCAGCATGACGCAGACGCTCTTGACACTGGTGGTCTGCATCATCTACGCCTGTAACGGCTGGATTACCGTCGGTACGCTGATTGTTTTCACCTCCACGCTGGGGATGCTGCTCTTCCCGATTCGCCAGCTGGGCCGCACCCTGTCCGACGCGGGCAAAGCAATGGTATCTATGAAGCGCGTGCAGGCGATTCTGCACGAGGAAGCCGAGCCGGACGAGCCGAACGCCCTGAAGCCCGACCTGCACGGCGACATTGTGTTTGACCATGTCTCCTTCGCTTATCCGGATGACAACGTGCCGGTGCTGCGCGATGTGTCCTTCACCATCCCCGCGGGCAAGACGGCGGCAGTGCTGGGCGGCACGGGCAGCGGCAAATCCACCATGATGTACCTGCTGCAGCGGCTGTATACGCCCACGAGCGGCAAAATCACCATCGGCGGCGTGGATATTCAGCAGATTGACCGCAAATATCTGCGCGCACACGTCGGCCTGATTCTGCAGGAGCCGTTCCTGTACTCCAAGTCCATCCGGGAGAATGTGGGCATCACAGCGCCGGAACAGGAGGCGGAACGCATTGAGCACGCGGCGGATATCGCCAGCGCATCCGGCTTTATCGCCAAGGCGGATAAGGGCTGGGAGACGGTCGTGGGCGAACGCGGCGTGACACTCTCCGGCGGACAGAAGCAGCGAATCGCCATCGCGCGCACGCTGCTTAAGGACAACAACATCCTCATCTTCGACGACTCCCTTTCCGCTGTGGATACCGAGACGGACGCGCAGATTCGCGCTGCCCTCCGACACGAGCAGAAGGACGTGACCACCCTCATCATCAGCCACCGCGTGACGACGCTCTCGCAGGCTGACCTCATCCTCGTGCTGGAGAACGGGCAGATTACGCAGCAGGGCACGCACGCTGAGTTGTGCAGCCAGCCGGGCCTGTACCAGCGCATCAACAGCATCCAGAACGCCTTGGAGGAAGAACTGACGCAGGCCAAGGCGGCGGAAGGGGTGAACTGATATGCAGTCCTTTCAGGAACAGGATTATACCAAACGATTTGATCTCTCCCTGTGGCGCAAGCTCATCAAGGTTGCAAAGCCGTACCACAAGAACCTGATTGCGGTTGTGCTTTTCATGGCGGTTTCTGCAATCATCGACGTGATTATGCCGAACATGAATGCCTACGCGATTGACGTGTTCATTGCCAACCACAGCACGGCTGGGCTGGTTGGGTTTGTCGTGGCGTATGCGCTGCTGACGGCGGTGCAGGTCGGAACAATTTTCGGCTTTCTGCGGCAGTGCGGCATTGTCGAAACCGGAACGTGCTACCTGATTCGCAAGCTCGGTTTCCAGAAACTGCAGGAACTGCCCTTCTCTTATTACGACCGGATGCCCGTAGGATACCTCATGTCCCGCCTGACCAACGACACGCAGCGCCTTGCGGACACCATCGGCTGGTCGCTGGTGGACTTGTGCTGGGGCGCGGTGTATCTGGTTGCCTGCGCCGTGCGGATGCTGACCATCAACTGGCGGCTGGGGCTGATTGTCATGCTGGTGCTGCCGCCGCTGGCCGTCATCAGCTGGAAGTTCCAGAAGGCGATTCTCGCGGCGTATCGTCAGGTGCGCAAGAACAACAGCCAGATTACCGCGGGCTTCAATGAGGGCATCAACGGCGCAAAGACGACGAAAACCCTTGTGCGCGAAGAACTGAACATCCAGGAATTCGAGACGGTTTCCGCCTCCATGCGTTCCGCGTCCATCCGCGCGGCGACGCTCTCGAACCTCTTTCTGCCCATCGTCGTGTCGCTGGGTTCTTTGGCGACGGCGTATGCGCTCTGGCAGGGCGGCAACAGCGTCATCGGCGGCACGCACGTTTTCGGCGTCGCTATGACCGTCGGTACGCTGACCATGTTCATCAACTACACCGTCAGCTTCTTCCAGCCCGTGCGCGATATTGCCCGCATCTTCGCGGAACTGCAATCCGCACAGGCGGCGGCGGAGCGCGTCATCAGCCTGCTGGAAACGGAACCCGATATTGTGGATTCTCCCGAAGTGGTGGCGCAATACGGCGACAATTTCCACCCCAAAACCGAAAACTGGCCCAAGCTCATCGGCGACATTGCCTTCGAGGATGTCACCTTCCGCTACAAAGAGGGCGAAAAGGTGCTGGAGCACTTCAACCTGCACATCCAGCACGGGCAGACCATTGCCCTTGTCGGCGAAACCGGCAGCGGCAAGTCCACCATCGTCAACCTCGTCTGCCGCTTCTATGAGCCGACGGAGGGCAAAATCCTCATCGACGGCGCGGATTACCGCACGCGCAGTCAGCTCTGGCTTCAGTCCAACCTCGGCTACGTCCTGCAGTCGCCGCACCTTTTCTCCGGCACGGTTGCGGATAACATCCGCTACGGCCGCCCCGATGCCACCGACGAGGAAGTCGCGGAAGCCGCCCGCATGGTCGGCGCGGAACCCTTCATCCGCAACATGAAGGATGGCTATCAGGCGAACGTTGGCGAGGGCGGCAACCGCCTCTCCACCGGTCAGAAACAGTTGATTTCCTTCGCCCGCGCGATTCTGACGAATCCGTCTATTTTCGTGCTGGACGAAGCCACGTCCTCGGTTGATACGGAGACGGAACAGCTGATTCAGCACGCGATTCAGAAGGTGCTGGCGGGGCGGACGAGCTTCATCATTGCGCATCGACTGTCTACGATTCGGTCGGCGGATCGGATTCTGGTGATTCAGAATGGCAAGATTACGGAAGAGGGGACGCATCAGCAGCTGATTGCGAAACAGGGGTATTATTATCAGCTGTATACGAATCAGTTCCAGGAGGAACAGGGGCTGGAGATTTTGGATGGGGCGATGGCGCGCGCCTAAAGCCGCATAAAAGCGGAGTAGGGCAAAAGCGACCAAGCCGGGCGCCGAAAAAAGGGTCAAGGGGCAATGCCCCTTGCGGAGTCCAGAGGCGGCGCCTCTGGTGGGGTTTGGGGCAACGCCCCAACTGTTTTTCGGGCGCTCAATTCCAAGGAAGCCACCAACAAAAGGCGCAGGCAGCGAAGCGTCCCTGCCAGTAACTTCGCGCTCCCGCAGGAGCGCCCCCAAGCCGCTCTATCTACTACTCGCATATTGTCGCGCCAAATGGGCGCGACCCGATAGCAGGAAAGGAGCCATCCTCCTCATGCGCCAGACCCGCACCGTCTCCCTCGATACCCTCGAATACCTGTACGTCCCCGATGTTGCCTACGCCACCTACGGCGAAACGCAGCGGAAAATGCAGCTCATCATCCCGTACCGCCCGCATTGGCCAGACGGCGAAACCGTGCCGCTGATTGTCTTTCTCCCCGGCAGCGCATGGTATCGGCAGGAAATGTACAACTGCATCCCCGCACTGGCGAAACTTGCGGAAAGGGGATTCGCCGTTGCATCCGTGCAGTACCGCGAATCGAAAATCGCGCCTTTCCCCGCACAGGTAGAGGATGTGCACCGTGCCATCCACTATATCGCAGAACAACTCGCAAAGCTGTTCCATATCGACATGGCGCGCACCTTCCTCATGGGCAATTCCTCCGGCGGACATATCGCGCTGCTGACGGCGCTGCGTCAGGCGGCGGGAATTGCGGATGTGTCGGAACTGCTGAATTTCCCGATTTGCGGTGTGATTGCGGAATCCGCGCCGAGCGACTTGTTCCTTTGCGCAAAAGAGGGCGTTCCGGCAAACATGCCCGCGACTTTCCGCCCGACTGCCGATTTGCTGGGCGTGTCCTGCCTGCAGGAACATCCGGAAAAACTCGCGGAAGCCAGCGCACAGACCTATCTCGCGCCCGACCGCGCCGTTCCGCCGATTCTCCTGCTCCATGGTGACCGCGACACGCAGGTCAGCGCCGCGCATAGCCGGACGCTCTACGAGCGCCTGACGCAGAACGGCGCCGAGGCGGATTACATCGAGCTGGCAGGCGTCAACCACGGCGGAGCGCCCTTCTGGACGGAGGACGTGCTGCAAATCATTGCGGACTTTATTCACAAGCACTACTGACCCATCGGAGGAAAATCCACCATGTACCTGACATCCTACTTCACTTCGCCTAACCAGCCCCAACTCCTCGCACAGCTTCGCGCCTGCGAGTGGGGCGCGGCGAAGTTCCTGACGGAGCTGCTCGAAAAGGAACAGTTCCATCACACCCTCGGTGCGGGCGACTGCTACTTTCTGATGGCGGGCGACCAAATCGCCGCCTTTGCGACGCTGACCGACTGCGACTGCGTGGATGCACCGGAACTCCACCCGTGGTGCGGCTTCGTGTACACCTTCCCCGCGTACCGTCATCAGCGAATTGCCGGAAAGCTGCTGCACGAACTGGCGAAAATCGCCCGACAGAACGGGCAATCCTGCGTCTATATCGCGACCGACCACGCGAATGTGTACGAAAAATACGGCTGCACCTATCTGGACAGCCGGAGTGACATTGACGGCGAAATCAGCCGAATCTACACACTGAACGCATAAAAGCGGGGTGAAAACCGTGATTTTGATGACTGCATTGGCTCCATGCGTGTCGTAAGGGCGTTGCATGGAGCGTCCTGCGGCTTTGCGCAGTATGCCATTTTTATACTATTTCCAGATTCACCTGCGCCATCTGCTGGCGCCTTTTCCTTTCTGGCGTCCGTTCATTCCACTTAGCGTAG
>UMGJ01074933.1_pt1 | contig 49833 bp, 28 predicted proteins | sample 1965221 | NCBI WGS metagenome assembly UMGJ01 (sample SAMEA4836067, study PRJEB28245) | human gut metagenome | biome: gut microbiome; material: fecal sample | place: Denmark | collected 2008
TTACTTGTACTACTTGTATTGTTTATCAATATTTCAAAGAACTAACGTGGCTTCCGCCGCTTCTGCTTTCTTTGCGAAAGCGGATGCAAAGATAAGGACTTTTTCAGATAACCTCCAAACTTTTTTCAAAGTTTTTTTGTTTTTATTTTCTGTGGCCTTCATCTTATAGCAGAATGTCAATCATTAGGCTCTGTCTCTCTAGCAAAGCGGGTGCAAAAGTAGACAACTTATCTATAACATCCAAATATATCTGACTATTTTTTCTAATTATTTTTAGATACCCGTCCTAACTTACTGAATCATAACGATGTTGTAGAACATATTTTTCTTCATATATGTTACATCTATATGAAAACAGGCCGGAAATGACACATTATTATATTACATACGCGCGTGTAGAGCAAATAACAAAAAGATATTCGCAAAGAGAGGGTAAAAAGAGAAGTACTCTTAAAGAAACAAACTAAAAAATAGATTTCTACAGGACAAGAACACATAAAAAAGTGAGAATAGTTATCCGTTATCACTCTACTTTGGTTTATAATTCGCTCCTACTAATCAATAAATAAATTACTATCCTAATTTCAGCATACAGGTGTCTTTCTTTATAAGATATGCCATTTCATAAGCTTTCTTCTTATGTTCAATATTCATTTGCTTAGTAGTTGGCAAGGGCTCACTGCAGTGAACAAATAAGCTATCAGATGTAAGCAAATAAGCTAACGATAGTAAACAAATTCGTTCACTGCAGTGAGCTGTTAAAAGACATTAGGGCTTATCAGAAGAATCACGAGGAATAAACATCTATTATATAAGGCATTGACGTCTATTGCATAGAAGAGTATAAGATAAAAGCGAATAGACAAGCCACTTATTATAAACTGTTTAAGATAGAATCAGGACGAGACAGGGTGAGGGTAACTTTTTACCCTCACCCTACTACCGCACTTACCCTCACACATTGTAACCACGATGAACAAAGGGATTGAGCGAAAGTGTGAGGGTGTGAGGGTAAAAGTGATACAAAAATTTAGTTGAAATGAAATATTAAAAGCATCCATGTTCTATTAAAAAAGAAGGAGCTGCACAGTGCAATGCATTCGTTCTGTTAAAACCTCCGGGATACTCAAACAAAAAGAACCTCCGTCTGTTACATTAGCGATTTAAACATAGTAACCTAAACTTTAAAATTATGGCTAGAGAAAGTGTAAAAATCCTACAAGGTAAATTAGATGTAGAAAGTTTAATTTCACAGTTGAACGCAGCATTGGCTGAAGAGTGGTTGGCATATTACCAATATTGGGTAGGTGCATTAGTAGTGGAAGGCGCCATGCGTGCCGACGTACAAGGTGAGTTCGAGGAACATGCCGAAGAAGAACGTAGACATGCACAGCTGCTTGCCGACCGTATCATCGAGCTGGAAGGGGTTCCGGTACTTGATCCGAAACAATGGTTCGAACTGGCAAGATGCAAATATGATGCTCCGCAAGGCTTCGATTCAGTCAGTTTGCTGAAGGATAATGTTGCTTCCGAACGCTGTGCCATTCTCCGTTATCAGGAAATTGCCGACTTTACTAACGGGAAAGATTTCACCACTTGTGATATCGCCAAACATATTCTTGCCGAAGAGGAAGAACATGAACAAGATTTACAAGATTATCTGACTGACATTGCCAGAATGAAGAAATCATTTCTCGAAAAGTAAATTCTAATTTAATAATGATTAGGTGAGAGAGGGTGCATCCGAAATACAGGATATGCCCTCTTTTATGTAATAGTACGATAAAAACCAAACTATTTTCAAACAAATCAAGAAGAAATCTTTCTTTTTTCGTATTTTTGTCCCAATATGCATGTTTAATCCAAGTAGATAACAACATCAACGAAAAGGAATGAAAGTAATTGATTTAATAAATAACAGTAAAGGTACAGCTTTTTCTTTCGAAATTCTCCCTCCTTTGAAGGGAACCGGAATCGAAAAGCTCTATCAGACAATCGACACTCTTCGAGAATTTGATCCGAAATATATCAATATCACCACGCATCGCAGCGAATATGTCTACAAAGATCTCGGCAACGGGCTCTTTCAGAGAAACCGCCTGAGAAGGCGTCCGGGAACAGTCGCTGTGGCGGCAGCCATTCAGAATAAATATAATATTACTGTGGTTCCTCATATCCTGTGCAGTGGTTTCACGCGTGAGGAGACCGAATATGTATTGCTGGATTTGCAATTTCTGAATATAACAGATTTGCTGGTACTCCGTGGAGACAAGGCTAAACATGAATCGGTATTTACTCCCGAAGGAGACGGATATCATCATGCGATTGAATTGCAGGAGCAGATTAATAATTTCAATAAGGGAATCTTCGTTGACGGTTCGGAGATGAAAGTCACCGCCAGTCCTTTCTCGTATGGTGTGGCGTGTTATCCGGAAAAGCATGAAGAATCTCCTAACATAGAGACAGATCTTTACTGGCTGAAAAAGAAGGTAGAAACTGGTGCAGAGTATGCTGTGACACAATTATTCTACGATAATAAGAAATATTTCGATTTTGTGGAGCAGGCTAAGGCAGCAGGTATCAACATTCCTATCATTCCGGGAATCAAGCCTTTCAAGAAAATCTCCCAACTAAGCATGATCCCCAAAACATTCAAGGTGGATTTACCGGAAGATCTGGTGAAAGAAGCATTGAAATGCAAGAATGATGCGGAAGCCGAACAGGTGGGTGTTGAATGGTGCGTGGCTCAATGCAAGGAGTTGATGGAACACGGAGTTCCGAGCATCCATTTCTATTCTATCGGAGCAGTAGACAGTATCAAGGAAATAGCCAAAATCATTTATTGATATGTTTTTCAGAGACGTAATCGGACAAGAAGAAATCAAGCAACGACTCATTCAGGAAGTGAACGAGGGGCGTATTCCACATGCCCAACTCATTTGCGGTCCCGAGGGAGTTGGTAAAATGCCATTGGCTATCGCATACGCACGCTACATCAGTTGCACCAATCGGGGCGAGGAAGATGCTTGCGGTGTCTGTCCGTCTTGTGTGAAATTCAATAAGCTGGTACATCCGGATGTGCATTTCGTATTCCCCATCGTGAAAAGTGCGAAAGGAAAGAAAGAAGTGTGCGATGATTATATTGCCGATTGGCGGCCATTCGTTATTAACAATCCTTATTTTAACCTCAACCATTGGTTGGGTGAAATGGACGCGGAGAACTCGCAAGCGCTGATTTATGCCAAAGAGAGCGATGAGATCCTGAAGAAGCTCAGTCTGAAATCCAGTGAAGGTGGATTTAAGATTACGATTGTATGGTTGCCGGAGAAAATGCACCCGGTATGCGCCAATAAGTTGCTGAAACTGCTTGAGGAGCCACCCGAAAAGACGATTTTTCTGTTGGTATCCGAAGCTCCGGACATGATTCTGCCTACCATTTTGAGCCGTACTCAACGTATGAATGTGCGGAAAATTGACGAAGCCAGCATCGACCGGGTATTGCAGAGTAAATATCATGTTCAGCCTGCGGATAGCATTTCGATTGCCCATCTGGCAAACGGAAATTTCGTCAAGGCACTCGAAACGATTCATCTGAATGAGGAAAATCAGTTATTCTTCGAGCTCTTCGTCAACCTGATGCGCTTGTCCTATCAACGGAAAATAAAGGAGATGAAGATGTGGAGCGAACAGGTGGCCAGCATGGGACGCGAACGCCAGAAAAACTTTCTGGAATATTGCCAGCGCATGATCCGCGAAAACTTTGTCTTTAACCTGCACCAGCGCAACCTAACGTATATGACCATTAATGAACAGAATTTTGCAACCCGCTTTGCGCCTTTTGTCAACGAACGTAACGTGATGGGCATCATGGACGAATTAAGCGAAGCGCAACTACATATAGAACAGAATGTAAATGCTAAAATGGTATTCTTCGACTTCTCGCTGAAGATGATTGTACTGTTGAAGCAATAATAAATATATAAACTTATGGAATATAAACTTCATAATGGAAGCGGTGGCCTTTGCTGCAAAGGATGCTCCCGACAAGATAAAAAGCTGAACACCTACGATTGGCTGGCGGACATTCCGGGCAATGCGGAAGAGAGTGACATGGTGGAAGTGCAATTCAAAAATACCCGGAAGGGATATTTTCGAAACAGCAACAAGATTAAACTGGAAAAAGGAGATGTAGTTGCCGTTGAAGCGGCTCCCGGCCATGACATCGGCGTGGTTACATTGACCGGCCGGCTCGTTCCCCTGCAAATGAAGAAAGCAAACTTCAAAGCAGATGCGGAAATCAAGCGTGTCTATCGGAAAGCTAAGCCGGTAGATATGGAAAAATTCAACGAAGCCAAAGCCAAAGAACACGCTACGATGATTCGTGCGCGTCAGATTGCGTTGAATCTCAATCTGGATATGAAAATCGGAGACGTGGAGTATCAAGGGGATGGCAACAAAGCTATTTTCTACTATATTGCCGATGAGCGGGTAGACTTCCGGCAACTGATTAAAGTATTGGCCGAAGCATTCCGCGTACGTATCGAAATGAAACAAATCGGTGCCCGTCAGGAAGCAGGACGCATCGGCGGTATCGGCCCTTGCGGACGCGAACTTTGCTGCGCTACGTGGATGACGAGCTTCGTCTCTGTTTCTACCAGTGCAGCCCGTTTTCAGGACATCTCATTAAATCCGCAGAAACTTGCCGGACAATGTGCCAAGCTAAAATGCTGCCTGAATTATGAGGTGGACTGTTACGTGGAAGCTCAAAAACGTCTCCCTTCGAGAGAGATAGAACTGGAAACGAAGGATGGTACTTTCTATTTCTTCAAAGCAGATATTCTAAGCAATCAGGTTTCTTATTCTACGGATAAAAACTTCCCAGCCAACCTGGTCACCATCAGCGGCAAACGTGCGTTCGAAGTAATCTCCATGAATAAGAAAGGGATGAAACCGGACAGCTTGCTCGAAGAAGAAAAGAAACCGGAACCGAGAAAACCAGTTGATTTGCTGGAACAGGAAAGTGTTACCCGTTTCGACCGCAGCCGGAATAATAAAGAGGGCGGCAATAACGCTAACCGGAATAATAAAAAGAAGAAGAAAGGAAACAATAATAACGGAAACCGCCCGCAACAGCAAGCAGAAGGCGGCAATCGTCCGCAACAACCTCAACGGGAAAATGAAAACCGCCCGCAACAGTCAGAAAACGGCAACAGAGGGGAAAGAGACAACCGCCCGAGAAATAACAATAACAACAACCGGAACAGAGGACAGAACCAAGGACGGAACAACGAAAACAGACGTCCGGAAAGAGGATCAAATCAGGAACGTCCACAAGGACAGGAACGGTCGAATCAGGAACGTCCGCAGCAACAAGACCGTCAACGCGAACAGCAAGGACAGGAACGTCAAGAACGTCGTCCCAACCACGAGCGTCCTTCTAGGCCGGAAAGAAATCAGAATCAGGAGAAACAGTCAACTAATGAAAAGCCTACTCAAGAATAGTATATTGAGTCTATTCAGCGCTTGCTTACTGACAGCCTGCAATGAACATACAGTGTATCACTCTTATCAATCCCTTCCCAACAAGGGATGGGGAAAGAGTGATACACTCTCTTTTCAGATTCCCATAACTGACAGCGTTCCCACTACTCTCCGGCTTTTTGCGGAAGTCCGCAACAGTATCGAATATCCTTATCATGACCTCCATTTATTTATCAGTCAGAATCTACAGGATTCTACGGTATGGCGCACTGATACCATTGCTTTCTGCCTGGCTGACTCTACCGGAAGATGGACGGGACACGGATGGGGAAGCATTTACCAATCGGAAACTTTTATTACATCTGTTCGCCCTTTACATCCTGCAAATTATACTATTAAAATTATGAGCGGAATGAAAGATGAAAAGTTACAAGGATTGAGCGATGTAGGTATCCGTATTGAGAAGCAGTAAGATTAAAGTCTTCTGCCACGTCCTGCATCAATGCGCAGGAAGATAAACAGCAATATCGTAAATCCCCATAAAGAAGAACCTCCATAGCTGAAGAAAGGCAATGGAATACCGATAACCGGAGTTAACCCCAGTACCATACCGATATTAATAAATAAGTGGAAAAGGAAAATACTGACGACCGAATATCCATAAACCCGCCCAAAGTTGGAAGTCTGCCGCTCGGACAGGAAGATTAATCGTAAGATCAAAATCAGGAAAGCCAACAAGACAGCAGCCGAACCGACAAATCCTTGTTCCTCACCCACTGTACAGAATATAAAGTCGGTATCCTGTTCGGGCACGTACTTTAATTTTGTTTGCGTACCATTCAGGAACCCTTTTCCTGTCAACCCACCGGAACCGATGGCAATCTTGGACTGATTCACGTTGTATCCGGCACCGGTCAAATCTTCTTCCAAACCGAGCACTACTTTGATACGGACTTGCTGGTGAGGTTCGAGCACATTATCAAATACATAGTTACTGGAATACAGGAAGCCGACAGAACCGATTGTAAACAAGGCAATCAGAAAATAAGTACGCTGCCGCTCACTTAATGCCAAATAAATCAGATAGCCTATCACCACAATACAAAGCGTCCATTGCACCCAAACGAGGCTAAAATGCACCCAATATTCGGATATTAAATAAGCAATCAGTAATATAGCCAAACTTCCACCAATGATATTACGGGTAGCAGACCATTTCTTACGATATACCCACACCATACCACCGGCAAATAATAAGATCAATAGTAATACGATAAATTCTCCCAGTGGTGTAGGAGTATCGGCGATAAAGACTTCATCAAAACGGATGCCGACCACAAAGTAGATTACCGCACATACGCCCGCAAAAAGCACTACTCCCGGCATTCCTTCACGATAAAGCACCAGAAAAAAAGCAAGATAAACCAATGCGGACCCTGTCTCCCGCTGACCGATAATCAATAACATCGGAAGAAGAATGATGAATCCCAGGATAAAGGCACACTTTTCTTTCTTGATGCTGAATGAATAAGAATTCATGTATTTAGCCAACGCCAAAGCCGTAGCGAACTTGGCAAACTCGGCGGGTTGCAGGCTCACAGGCCCCATGACAAGCCACGAGCGTGACCCTTTGGTGTCCGGTGCTATGAAGATGGTAACAATGAGCAAGAGAATCATCCCCACATATATAATGTACGCGAACATATCATACATACGGTCTTCTAGCATCAACAGCACGAATCCGAGTCCGAAGGAACAGATAATCCACACAAACTGCTTGCCGGCACGGGTCGAGAAGTCGAGGAAGTCGCGTTCGCCATAGTCATAGCTGGCTCCGCAGACGCTAAACCATCCGCCAACAATCAGGAGCAGGTAAATAAAAATCGTTACCCAGTCCAGCGTTTTCCACAAACTATCGTTCCTCGTTACCATATAATATCACTCTGTTACTAAATTCTTCCGCCCTCAACTCGTTCTCCGGCGAGAGCTTGCCTTTCAAATACTGTTCCATCATCAGTGCACCGAAAGGAACTCCGTAAGTAGCACCCCATCCGCCGTTCTCTACATAGACGGCGATAGCTATCTTCGGTTTGTTCATCGGCGCAAAGCCCATAAATACCGAGTGGTCGTGTCCGCGGTTCTGCGCAGTACCCGTTTTTCCACAGGCTTCCAAATCCGGAACCATCACTGACAGCATACGGCAAGTTCCTCCGGTAGCTGCGCCACGCATCCCTTCTACGACTGATTCATAATGTCTTTTCTCAATAGTGGTATAGCGTGGTACGCGATAGATGCTGTCCAACTGATTATCTTGGATTTCCTTTACAATATGCGGTGTCACAAAGTATCCTCTGTTAGCTATGGTTGCTCCCAGGTTAGCAATCTGAAGGGGAGTGGATAGAATTTCCCCCTGTCCGATAGAGATACTGATTACTGTCAGTCCGTTCCAATGTCCGCGATAAGCTTTATCGTAGAACTGCGCATTCGGAATCAAGCCCCGTTTCTCTCCCGGCAAATCAACTCCCAGTTTGTAGCCAAATCCTTGCGAAACCATGTGGTCTTTCCAGACCGTAATGGCGTTTTGCGGCGAACCGTATTTACGATCGCCAAACATACGGAACAGTCCCCAACAGAAATAGGAGTTGCACGATGTAGCAATAGCCGGAATCAATGGCAAGGGAGATCCGTGAGCATGGCAGCCTACTGTCAATCTTCCGTAATGGAACCCATGTGAGCAAGGGAATGCCGGACTTTGTTCAGTGATGATTCCTTCTTGCAGGAACGTCAGTCCTTGCGCTGTCTTGAACGTAGATCCCGGAGGATACACTCCCATCAGGGCACGATTCAAAAGCGGTTTAGTCATATCACGTTGCAAAGCCAGATGATTCTTACCACGCTGGCGGCCAATCATCAAATGCGGGTCATAATTGGGAGAGGATACCAGACAAAGGATTTCTCCGGTTTCCGGTTCGATAGCCACAATACTTCCAATCTTATTCTTTAATAAACGTTCACCCAGCATCTGTAAGTCAATATCCAGACTCAATGTCAGGTTCTTGCCGGGAACGGAAGGACGGTCATATTCACCATCCATATAATGCCCTTGGATACGACCGTGTGCATCACGAAGCAGAATCTCAATTCCTTTCTCGCCACGAAGGTACTTTTCATACGATTTCTCGACTCCTAACTTGCCGACATAATCCCCACGGATGTAGTATCCTTCTTCATCCGCTTCCATTTCTTTTGCGGAGACTTCTCCTATATCTCCCAAAGCATGGGCGGCAGCATTGTACGAATATTGACGAATGGTACGCCGTTGGATATAAAAGCCACGAAACTTAAACAGCTTTTCCTGAAAGACACCACATTCTTCCGCCGAAAGTTGCGACATAAACAACTGGTTGGTATAGCGGGAATACCCCGGATTGCGGCGACGGTCTTTCATATCGCTCATTATTTTGAGAAACTGTGCACGGGTGATATTCAGCGATTGGCATAAATCGAGTGTGTCCAGATTCTCTATTTCCTTTGGCACGATCGTTATGTCGTATGCCGGCTGGTTGAATACCAACAGTTTACCGGTCCGATCATAAATAGCGCCACGCGAGGGGTACTGGATCTTATTCAGAAAAGCGTTACTGTCAGCATTCTTCTTGTAGTCATCAGTCGTAATCTGCAATACAAAAAGACGTATCAGATAAATCAAAACAATGGAGATAGCAATGCCTCCGATTACAAATTTACGCTTCTCTAAGATATAATCTTTTGCCATCGTTACTTCTTAATCCCTTCTATAGCTATGATACAGGTTACAGTCAGAATAGTGCAAAGAAGCACTCGCAACAGTAACAGCCAAATGCTGGTAAATGAGAAGAACTCAATGGAGAGTAATGCCAGACTGTGCACAAAAACACTTGCAGTGGTATATTTTAAGAAAGGACTGATTCCCATCGTCTTAAAAGAGGGAATAAAGCTATCCGGATTATCACGGGGCGTGAACAGACGAAGTAAAGAGGGACGAAGAAAGGCTAGCAGCACAGTAGCCGCCGCATTCATTCCCGGAGTATCGGAGAATATATCAATGATCAGCCCGAAGAAAAAAGCCCACAGCATCAGTTCATTCCGGGAAGTGCCGGAGCTGAATTTCAGAATAAAATAGATATAGAGAAAAGGAGTAGCATAGCCGGCAATATGTACACTATTAAGGATTAGCACCTGAAGAAGTACCAAGCCGATAAACCATCCGATTCTATGTATATAAGTAATAATCATTCTTTCATCACCTTGTTTTCAAGTTTCTTCTGTTCTTCCTGACCTGTCCGGGCTACCACCCGAACGTCACTCAACTTACCGAAATCAGTAGCCAGCTTGATTTTCAACAGATAGGAAAGTCCGTCATTAGAGTCGGACATATCATCTACCGTCCCCACCATTATACCTTCGGGAAAGACGGTGGAGAAACCACTGGTAACGACTGTATCTCCCAAATTAAACTCTGCATGTCGAGGCAAGTCTTTCAGATAAGCATAGCGCGAATCTCCATGTTCCCATTTCAGGTAGCCGAAATAATCACTGCCGATAATCTTGCAACTGATATTCGACTTGCTGTTCAGTACCGAAATCACCACCGAGTAGGAAGGAGAGGTTTCATAAACAATCCCTACAATCCCATTACCATCCACCACTCCCATTTCGGAGCGAATACCGGAAGAGGAACCTTTATCGAGCGTGATATAATTATCAACCAGATTCAAACTGTTCTTTATCACATGCGCTTTAAACAACTGATAATCCGCTTGCGGCACCTGCCGGATGCTGTTGATTGCCATAGAATCGAGCTGCTGCCCTCTCAATGCTTTTTCCAGATTAGTGATCTGTTGTTCGAGCACCATGTTGCGATCCAACAGATCTTCATTGACCGATTTCAGATGAAAATAAGAGGAAATCCCTCCCGAAACTTCATAAACCGCCCCCACAACCGTATTGGCAGAAGTGAAGAATGCACTCTGCTGATAACGGTTGAACCGAAATAACAAAACAAAACTGGCTACCTCCAATAAGATGAAGAGGAACCAGTAATTGTATTTCAGAAGGAAGTTTAATAAATTCCTCATCCCCGGTTTATCTCATTAAGAAAGAGAAACGGTCTACGTTCTTCAATGCCACTCCTGTACCTTTGGCAACTGCATGCAAAGGATCTTCCGCAATATGGAAAGGAATGTTGATCTTATCGGTCAATCTCTTATCCAGTCCACGAAGCAATGCACCACCTCCGGAGAGATAGATACCATTGTGCACAATATCAGCATACAGTTCAGGAGGTGTATTTTCCAATGCACTCAAGATAGCAGTTTCGATCTTTGAAATTGATTTCTCCAGACAGTGGGCTACTTCCTGGTAGCATACAGGCACCTCCATCGGAAGAGCTGTGATACGGTTCGGCCCGTGAACGATATAATCTTCCGGAGCATCATCACCCAGTTCGGTTAAAGCAGCACCTACATTGATTTTGATACGTTCTGCCATACGCTCGCTGACTTTCACATTGTGCTGACGGCTCATATATTCGCGAATATCCTCTGTCAGGTCATCACCGGCTGTGCGGATGGAGTTGTTGGAAACGATACCTCCCAAAGAGATAACGGCAATTTCCGTAGATCCACCACCTATATCGACAATCATGTTTCCTTCCGGAGCTTCCACGTCGATGCCGATACCGATTGCCGCAGCCATCGGCTCGAAAATCAAATAAACATCACGACCGCCAGCATGTTCCGCAGAGTCACGGACAGCACGGAGTTCAACTTCCGTACTCCCCGAAGGAACGCCAATCACCATGCGAAGAGAAGGTGAAAACAAATGGTTGCGAGTATTCACCTGCTTTATCAAACCGCGCATCATCTGCTCGCAGGCATAGAAGTCGGCAATCACTCCGTCTCTCAACGGACGGATGGTACGTATGTTTTCGTGGGTTTTTTCATGCATCAACTTCGCCTTTTCCCCCACGGCAATCATCTTTTCTGTACGGCGATCCAGAGCTACAACCGAAGGCTCATCCACCACGATTTTTCCGTTCGTGATGATGATAGTATTGGCTGTGCCCAAGTCCATTGCTATCTCTTGTGTAAAAGAAAATAATCCCATTCTTAATTCTTGTTTTTAGTGTTTAAAATGACGGATACCGGTAGTCACCATCGCCATACCGTGCTCATTGCAATAAGCAAATGATAAATCGTCTTTTACCGAACCTCCCGGTTGGATAACAGCCGTAATACCTTCTTTATCTGCAATTTCCACACAATCGGGGAACGGGAAGAAGGCATCGGAAGCCATTACTGCACCATTCAGGTCGAAACCGAATGATTTGGCTTTTTCAATTGCTTGTTTCAATGCGTCTACACGTGAAGTCTGTCCTACACCGCTTGCAAGAAGTTGTTTATCCTTTGCCAATACGATGGCGTTGGATTTGCTGTTCTTTACAATTTTGTTGGCAAACAACATATCTTCCACTTCTTCCGGAGTAGGAGCTTTGTCTGTCACGGTTTTCAGGTCGGCTACCGTTTCAATATTAGTATCTTTATCCTGCACCAATACGCCATTCAGCAAAGCACGGAATTGTTTCTTAGGCAATTTAGCTTCCTTACGAACGAGGATGATGCGGTTCTTTTTCTGTCCCAGGATTTCGAGTGCATCCACATCATAATCCGGCGCGATAACCACTTCGAAGAAAATCTTGTTGATTTCTTCCGCAGCTTCTTTGTCGATGACACCATTCGTAATCAATACACCTCCGAAAGCAGAAACCGGATCACCGGCCAATGCGTCTTTCCAAGCTTCCAAAACTGTAGCACGGGAAGCTAATCCGCAAGCGTTGTTGTGTTTCAGGATAGCGAAAGTGAGGTCATCGAATTCGTCGATCAGATCAACGGCTGCGTTGATGTCGAGAAGATTGTTATAAGAGATTTCTTTTCCGTGAATCTGGTCGAACATTGCTTCCAGATTTCCGTAGAAATAACCTTTCTGATGTGGGTTTTCACCGTAACGAAGTTGCTTCTGGCTATTAACAGAGCAACGGAAAGCAGAACCTTCGCCGGCATCGAAATAATTGAAAATAGCCGAATCGTAGTGAGAAGAAACGGCAAATGCTTCTTTAGCCATCCAGCGACGTTCTTCGAGTGAAGAAGTAGCGCCGTGCTCCATCAACATATCCAATAATGGTTTGTATTGAGCTTGAGAAGCTACGATGATTACATCGTTGTAGTTCTTGGCTGCGGCACGAATCAGTGAGATTCCGCCTATATCGATTTTTTCAATAATGTCTGCTTCAGATGCACCGGAAGCTACAGTAGCTTCGAACGGATACAAATCAACAATAACCAGATCTATCTCGGGAATTTCATATTTCTCAATCTGTTGCATATCCTGTTCCAGGCCGCGACGACAAAGAATACCTCCGAAAATTTTCGGATGTAATGTCTTTACTCTACCACCGAGAATAGAAGGATAAGTGGTCAAATCTTCCACTGCCTTGCAAGGATATCCCAATGATTCAATAAACTGACGAGTTCCGCCTGTCGACAAAAACTCTACTCCCTCTTCATGAAGTTTGGTAATAATTTCATCCAAACCTTCTTTATGGTATACAGATACCAATGCAGTTTTTATTCTTTTAGACTCTGACATTGAATTGCTTATTAAGTATTTGGTGTGCAAAGTTACGAAATATTGTTTATCGTACGTAATAAATAAGGTGTGAATTAATAAAAAAAAGCGTTGACTCTCCTCAACGGAAAATCAACGCCTCTTCGCATATATGTTCTCTATTCAAAAACTATTACCAAATAGATACTCGTTTTTCTTTAGGTACGAACATCGAATCCTGTTCGGTGATTTTGAATGCTTCATACCAATTCTGGATATGAGGAAGAGCACCGTCCACACGCCATTTGCCTAATGAGTGAGGATCAAGTTTGGTTAATCGGAGAATTTCTTCCGGACGGATATTTCCTGCCCACACATTAGCATAAGCTAGGAAGAAACGTTGTTCCGGAGTAAATCCGTCAATAATTTCCAGCGGTGCGGCTTCTGTTGCATTCTTGAATGCCTGGAAAGAAACTTGCAAACCTCCGTGGTCGGCAATGTTCTCTCCAAGTGTCAGGCTACCGTTTGCGTGTACGCCCGGAGCTACTTCAATGCTGTCAAAGAAGTTAACCATCACCTGTGCCCGTTCTTCGAACTTTTTAGCATCCTCTTCTGTCCACCAATCTTTCAGGTTTCCGTCTTTGTCATATTGACGTCCCTGATCGTCAAATCCATGAGTCATCTCATGGCCAATTACCACGCCGATTGCACCGTAGTTCATAGCATCGTCCGCATTCATATCAAAGAACGGAGGTTGCAGGATAGCTGCCGGGAAGCAGATTTCATTGGTAGTCGGGTTATAATAAGCGTTCACTGTTTGAGGAGTCATCAACCATTCATCCTTGTCTACCGGTTTGCCGGCTTTGGCAATCATTTCGTTGTAATCCCATTCGTTGGCACGCTCGATATTTGCCCAGTAAGAATCATCTTTGATCTCCAGTGCGGAGTAATCTTTCCATTTATCAGGATAACCTATTTTTACATGGAAGGTTGCCAGTTTCTCCAACGCTTTTTCCTTGGTCGGTTCACTCATCCATTCCAAACCTTTGATACGTTCTCCCAAAGAAGTTTGCAGGTTCTTCACCAGTGTAACCATACGTTCTTTGGCAGCAGCCGGGAAGTACTTCTCTACATACATCTGTCCTACCACTTCGCCAAGTACACCATCTACGGTGCTCACGGAACGTTTCCAGCGAGGCTGCATTTCTTTCTTTCCAGACATTGTTCTGCTGTAGAAATCGAAGTTCTGTGCTTCAAAATCATCGCTTAGATAAGAAGCGGCAGCATCTATCAATCCCCATTGGAGATACAGTTTCTGATCGTCCAGTGATACGGTGTTTATCACATCGGCTACTTCCTTCATAGCAGCAGGCTGACCTACGTTCACTTCGTTCAAATCTTTCAAACCGGAAACGGTGAAATAAGTATCCCAGTCAAAAGTAGGGAAGTTCTTTTTCAGCGTCGCCCTATCCATCTTGTTATAATTAGCATGAGGATCACGCAATTCCACTTGTGAGCGAGCCGCTTTCGCCAGGCGAGTTTCGATGTTCATCACTGCTTTCACCGCTTTCTGTGCAGTAGCCTCATCATAACCTGCTAATTGGAACATCTTGGCGATATGTTCCTGATATTTATTACGGATATTTTTAGTCTGCTCGTCATTCTCCAGATAATAGTCACGCTGTCCCATTCCGATACCACCTTGATAGGTCTGTACGATATTCATGGAACTGTTCATATCATCCGCACTTACAAACATGGTGAAGTAAGGACGGATGCCTTTCTTCTGGCTCTCTGCGATATATGCGTAGATTTCTCCTTTATCCTTGAGAGCGTCAATGGCTGCCAGTTCTGCTTTGATCGGAGCTACACCTTCCTGATTCAGCTTCACGCTATCCATTGCGATATTATAAAGATCGCCTACTTTCTGCGCAGCACTGCCCGGTGCGTTATCTTTCTTCGCTGCCAATTCGGCAATCAATGCTTTCAGTTGTTCACGACTGTTTTCGCGCAACATGTCGAATGTACCGAAACGTGAATACTCGTCTGTCAGCGGATGATCTTTCACCCAACCTCCACAGGCATATTGATAAAAACTTGTACCCGGCATAGCCGTGGTATCCAGATTAGCAAGGTCGATACCGGACGTCAGCACGGCCTCTTTCTTACTGTTACATCCTGTTGTCATAAGGCATACGGCAAGAATTGGTAAATACTTGGTTACTTTCATATTGTATAAATAATTAAATAGTCTCTCTAATCAACAATCATCCTACCCGAAGTCCGACACCGAGGAAGAAGGTGACCGACACCGAGGAACGCCTCGTTCCTCAACGAGAAACACCTGTTTCGACACCGAGAAACAGATACCCGCCAGGAATACCTTCTACCGAGGTATAGCGTTTCTCTCACATAGTGCCCGGAAGTATGCGTTTTGTTCTAATTTTTCGTTTCTTCCAGTTCCATCGAAACCCGCTCCCACTCTTCAACAATGCCATCCAACTGTTGCTTCAGTTTCTGATGCCGTTCATAGAGCTGCATATCCGAAGCTCCTTCGGGAGTTGCCATCTTCGCTTCTACGATAGCAATCGCGGATTCGGTTTCCTCTATTGAAGCTTCACAGTCCGCCACCTGGCGTTCGAGTTTCTTAATCTTCTTATTAAGTTCTTTCTGGGCTTCGTAAGAGAGCTTATTCTCAGAAGGCTGACCGGTTTCAGGTTCATTACCTTTAGCTGAAGCCGTGGGAGAAGCCGACAATCCCGCTCCTTTCTGAAGCTCGTTCAAGCTATCTATCTTTTTCTTTTGCAAGAATTCATAGATACCTCCAAGGTGTTCTTTTACAAGTCCACCACCAAACTCATATACTTTAGTCGCAAGTCCATCCAGAAAATCACGGTCGTGGCTGACAAGAATCACTGTTCCGTCAAATTCGCGGATAGCTTCCTTCAAAACATCTTTCGAACGCATATCCAAATGATTGGTCGGTTCGTCCAGAATCAGTAGGTTTACGGGTTCCAGCAGAAGTTTAATCATCGCCAATCGCGTACGTTCTCCTCCGGAAAGGACTTTCACCTTTTTATCCGAAGCTTCGCCTCCAAACATGAAAGCTCCCAGTATATCACGTATCTTCAAACGGATATCTCCTGTCGCTACCCGGTCAATCGTATCGAATACAGTCAGGTTCTCATCCAACATTTGTGCCTGGTTCTGCGCAAAATAACCGATTTGTACATTATGTCCGATCGTTAGTTTGCCTTCGAAATCAATCTCGTCCATAATACATTTCACCAAGGTAGACTTACCCTCTCCGTTCTTTCCGACGAAAGCCACTTTCTCTCCCCTGTTGATAGTCAGGTTGACATCATGGAAAACGACATGGCTGCCATACGCTTTGCGCACATCTTCGCAAATCACAGGATAGTTTCCGCTACGACTGGCTGGAGGGAATTTTAAACGCAAGGCGGAATTATCTTCCTCGTCCACTTCGATGCGGTCTATCTTTTCCAGTTGCTTGATACGGCTTTGCACCTGTACGGCTTTCGTTGCTTTATAGCGGAAGCGTTCGATGAAGTCTTCCGTATCCTGTATTTGTTTCTGCTGATTTTCGTAAGCACGGAGTTGCTGTTCACGGCGTTCTTTACGCAGGACTACAAACTCATCGTATTTCACTTTGTAGTCGTAAATCTGACCGCAAGTGATTTCGATGGTGCGGGTAGTTACGTTATTCAGGAAAGCACGGTCATGGCTGACTAATACGACTGCATTGGCACGTGTAGACAAAAAGTTTTCCAACCATTGGATACTTTCAATATCAAGGTGATTGGTCGGCTCATCGAGCAAAAGCACGTCCGGGCGACGTAAAAGCAATTTTGCCAATTCGATACGCATACGCCATCCACCGGAAAACTCCGAAGTAGGGCGTTCAAAATCTTCCCGGCTGAATCCCAATCCGAGAAGCGTCCGTTCGATTTCCGCCTGAAAGTTCGTACCGCCCATCATCAGAAACCGGTCGTTTTCATGCGTGAAACGGTCTATCAACTGATGATATTCTTCCGAATCGTAGTCTGTCCGTTCCGCCAGTTCCTGATTCATCCGTTCCAACTTCGCCTGAAGCTCAAATATATGTTCGAATGCCAATTCTGCTTCTCCCATCACCGTCCGGTTGTCAGAAAGAATCATAACCTGTGGTAAATATCCGATGGTTACATCTTTCGGAGTAGCTACCACTCCGCGTGTCGGTGACTGCAAACCTGCCAATATCTTCAGCATGGTTGATTTGCCGGCACCATTTTTGCCGACCAATGCAATGCGGTCTTTCTTATTAATTACATAGCTGACGTCCTCAAAAAGCGGCGTCGCATTAAATTCTACTGATAATCCTTCTACTGAAATCACTTCTGCTTCTGATTTATAACATTTTGGACTGCAAAGATACTGAATATTTATTAGATACTACTTAGTATGATACGTTATGAAAAACAAAAAAAGCAGTCATTCTTATGAATGGCTGCTCTCTATCTTAATCAATGGCTCTTCTTTAGAACAACTTAGCAGGATATTCACCGGCATCTACCAATGCCTGAATCTTGTCTACTACGCTCTGACGGTCTTCCGGATAAGTGACGCCGAACCACTTGCTGGTAGTATCCAGTACTTCAACAGTGGCAGTTCCGTCATTAATCAATTTATCTACCATCAATGGGATGAAGAACTCGCTCTTCAGGTTTTCCATATTCTTCGGATCGCTTAGGAAAGTCTTGAAGAATTCCTGGCTGTAAGCGAAGTAATCAGGAGTGAATCCCCAGAAGTTCATACTTACCGGAGTCGTGTCGGGAGTAGCCGTCCATTCACCATTATCATCAATATATTTCACTTCACCGTCCAGACGCTGAATCTTCGTACGTTCTACTACAGATGTCAACAATCCTTTAGCATCTGTACTACAGATACCACGAGATACCGTACCGCTTTCGCTCAATGTATTTCCTACACGGAAACCTACCATCGAATAAACGTTCTTTGAATTTTCAGGAAGAGCAGAAAGGAATTTTCCCATTACCTGGAAAGAATCGCGACCATAGAAGTCATCACAGTTTATCACTGCAAACGGTTCTTTAATCACATCAGCGCCCATCATTACTGCATGGTTAGTACCCCAAGGTTTGGTACGGTCTGCCGGGCAAGTAAAGCCTTCCGGAAGATCGTCGATTGATTGAAATACCAGTTCGCAAGGAATGTGACCTTCGTATTTGGAAATAATTTTATCACGGAAATCTTGTTCAAAATCTTTGCGGATTACAAATACAAGTTTGCCAAATCCGGCATTGATAGCATCATAGATTGAGTAATCCATAATAGTTTCGCCATTAGGACCCAGTCCGTCTAATTGCTTCAAGCCTCCATAACGGCTACCCATACCGGCTGCCAATAAGAATAAAGTTGGTTTCATAAATTGTGTAATATTAAAAGGTTAGTGATGTCAACGGCATCAGATTTCGTTGCAAAATTACAAAAATAGTTGAATCCAACAGGACAAATATCAATCATTATTTACCAAAATCGTACAAAAATCATTCATTAGAAGGGATAACCGATAGCAAAATGTATTCCCAGATTCTTCATAAAGGATCCTGTGACATTGTAATATCCGCTTCGTTCTGTATCGTAAGGCAGATGCAAAGGAATACCGAAATCAAGACGGAACACAAGAATATCCATATCATAACGAATACCGACACCGGTGCCCAAAGCGATCTGTTTCGGGAACGTTTTCAGTTCGAGTTGTGAATTGGGACGGGCCTCATCCTTGCGCATCAGCCAAACGTTTCCCGCATCCAGGAAAGTGGCTCCCCAAATGCTCTTAAAGATACGGAAACGGTATTCTACATTTGCCTCAAAACGGAAAGTACCCGTCTGGTCGAGGTAAGAATAGCGGCTTTCCGCCGGATGGTATCCGCCCGGGCCGATGCTACGTACTGTAAAAGCGCGGATGCTGTTGGCACCACCCACATAGAATTGTTCGCTGTAAGGGGCTATCGTTGCATTACCGTAGGCGAAGAGAGCGCCCAAAGCTACACGGGAAGCAATCTTATTATTCTTGTCCATATTCCACAAATGGCGGAATTCCGTATTCAGTTTCACAAACTGCGCGAAAGGGACGTTCAGCAAACGTTTGTCCTCTTTGCTGAAAGACTGACCGAAAGCACGGTAAATCACCGAGGTCAGGTTACCGGCAGAGGTTACAGTCGATTGCCACCAAATCGGATTTTTAATACCGCGTGCGGAAGCATTATCATAGGTATAGGTATATTCCATTGCAGGAATAAACTGATCTTTCAAACTGATATATAATGCAGGATTGGCATCGGCAATTTCCCTGAACTCTTCCGATTGGTGTTGAAGGACGTTGAATGTCAGTTTAAAAGGGGTGATACTATGCCGGCTTGTACGTGTCGGCTGGAAATCGTAGGTAGCATTTCCGCCGAATGACAACAGTTTATAATACCTGGCACGGTTCAACTGGTCGATGTATAGACGGAATGTAGTGGTAGCCGGGAAGTCAAACTCCCTTTTCCCCCAATGCGGGAAAACCACGCGCGGGAAAGTCAGAGAGGTGGAAACTCCCATCTCCCAGCTGTTCATCAAAGAGCTTTTTTCTCCTCCGCCGGTTTGCCATTCATAAGAGCCTTTCAGCTTCACGTTCCAGCTTTCGCCACCTCCGAATACATTGTTCCGAGTGACGCCGAATGATGCCCCGGGACCGGTTTGGTCGTTACTTTTGGTTACGACATTCAATTCCAGTTCGGCGTCCAGTGGCTTGGCAAATGTGGCCTGCATGGTTACGTTCAACGTATCACAAACGGCTGTCGTATCTTTCGGAGCATATTGCAAATCCAGATAACTGAAGATTCCCAACTGGCTAAGTTTCTCCTGCACCTGCTCCTGCCGATACTGACTGTAAAGACGGGTACGATTGGAAGCCCGCATCTGTGCATTCCGCACAAACTGTTGATAGTTCAACCAACGATAAAGCATATTCGGACGTACCTGCAATTTCTTATAATAATGTATATTCAGATTCTTATACATCATGCTGTCATTGGGCGCCTCACCATTCTTGCCAAACAGGTAAACAGAAGCATCTCCTACATAGTAAGGACGTTGTGCCGCAGCGGGTAATCCCGGAACGGGAATCAGACGAAGGCTGATATGTCCACCGGGAACCAATGTCGTATCTGCCTGATAAGTCATATAATCGGGACGGAAGTAAAAATATCCCCGGTTACGCAACAGCGTACTGATACGGGTACGCTCTTCATCCAGATCGACCACGTTAAACTGCTCGCCGGGACTTATATAAGACATTCGACGTCCCCGTTCCATAATGCGCAACGTTTGAGGAGTGAAACGCTGATAATAAACCGTATCTATAAAATAAGGATTCTTCATGTCTACCGTATAAAGAATACTTGCTTTCAGGCTATCTTTCTTATCGACCAATGTTTCATAAGTCACTTTCCCATTGAAGTAACCATAATCACGGAGTAAGTTTGTAGCCACCTTAATACGAACCTCCGGATTGACAGTAGAGATAAACACCGGAGGATTGGCAGCCAGGCGGTTGAACATCCACTTTCCAAATCCCTTTTTATATTTCACAAAGTCGTTATACATCCACATTTTAAAAGGAATAGGCAGAAGGCCTCCTAACATCTTTGTACTGGGAGTTTTGTCAAGAGCCGCATCAATCTCTGTTAAAGCCGTCTCTCCTACCGGTGTTGCCGACTTATTCTCTACCACCGTTTTTCCTCCTGTATAAAGTACCTCCCCTTCAGGCAGGTGTTTTGTCACCGAACAACCCGAAAATAAGATGATACCCATCAGGCAACTTGCTAATATGTTACTATATATACCTTTCATGTTTACTTCTTTTTCTTAAAGATGAACAGTTCGCTAAGTTTATCCAGCTTCTTGCGAAGTACCAGACCGACTCCGGTTTCCGTAATCTCGCCTTCGAGTACACTCTCGTAGTTTTTATCGTAGAACAGACGAACATAACGGGTTCCGGTTCTATCCAAACGATATTCCAGGGAGATGTTATCGATAAAGGATTCCGCATCATTCGTCGCATTCTCACCTGTAGAAACCTTACCTCCGATTACAATCTGGAAACGGTTGTTAAAGAGACGTTGTGAATAACGGAAACTGTAATCCGTACGCTTACCACCCGTATCCGACAAATCGTGATCTTCGATACCGACAGAAACACTGGCATTTTTCAAATTTCCCATCAATGAGTTGATTTGGCTGCTTAATACGGAGTTCAGTGCGGAACCCATATTCAGTTTACCCAATCCACCACCTCCGCCACCAATCGGTCCGGTGCCAAGATAGGTTTTCATAACCATAATATAGAGGGCTTGTTTACCTCTCTCTTCCGCCCCCATGGCTGTCAACTCGTTTTGTATGGTTGCATCTTCGGGAGCAGATACATCAAATGCAAAAGAAAGATTATCCAACCGGTTCTTGACAACGATGGACACATCGAAATTAACCGAACGTGTTCCACCGTTCTCTCCCTCGGAAACAGAAGCACGGATACGATCGGTTGCTTTGAAGTTCAACATCGGGTCCATGGGGTTTCCTGTCCATTCCACATAGCTACCGTTATCGATAGCAAATTCTTTGGCAGCAATGACAGGTAAAGCATATTTCATCAAACCGCCGCTCAACGTATAGCGTCCGGTCAATGTCAGATCACCTTGCGGAGTATATTTCATAGAGAGGTCACCTCCCCCTTCCAGTTCGACACGATTGTCATTGCTTGCATCCAAATCGACTTTCAAACGGACGGATGGATCTATATGTACCATCATCACCATGTCCAACCCGCCTAAAGAAACAGTCGGCACTTCTTGTTGGACAACCGTAGTGGTGTCGCTAAACGAAGTAAAGGTTACCAGACTTCCCAAACGATCCTGTACCGTCAACGGCGAGTCGGTCAAGATATAGGAAACGTCTGTATTACCCAGCAGGCTCATGTTTCCACGCATGTTCAATCCATCCAACGGCCCTTTCACTGTTGCCCGGAAATCGGCAAAGACTTTTCCGTAGACCAGACTCTCACGAGTGCGTTTGGCATCCAGAAGCGTATAGTTCTGCGCCAGCAGATTCAGATTCGCCATCGGTCGGGACATATCCCTGAAATCAACATAACCGTCAATCGTGAATGGAGTTTTTCCTGTTGTATAGATAGCGAATTTATCAAATTCCAACCGATTATTCTTTATCTGTACCGGACGGTCGTCGAACCTGAAATTAGCACCATATTGGCGGGAAAGAACAGAAACGCTATCCAATATCAGTTCGCCATTTATCAAAGGCTGCTCGGTGCTACCCGCAATATTCAGATTACCATCCATATCACCGGCCAGCGTAGCCATTTTATCAGGAATAAATACGTTAGCTACACGTAGCGGGAAATGCTCCAGAGTAGCGTTTACTTCCAGACTGTCTTTTCCTGTCTGGGTTGGAACCAGCTTACCATCCGCCACCATCACTTCCACTTTGTCATGATTCAGATAGGCGTTCAGGTATTGTTTTCCCTGTTCGCCTGGCAGCCAGGTGGCTCCCACTGTCACGTCACCAATTCGTTGACGTTCATAAGTCAATTCATCAATAGCTGCTTCAACCGAAAGTTGAAGATCCTTTTCGGTCTGTACATAGTGCGCTTCCGCAGAGAATAAACCGGTTATTTCCGGGAAGTAAGGAAGTACACTGCTCAAATCAGCCAAACTGATTCTTCGGATTTCCACATCAATATTCTGTAGAGAAACGGTGTCTCCCCGTACAGAATGTACACGGAATCCCATTCCTTCGTCATCCCACATATCTACATTGGCGTATACACGCATATTCTTATGCACATAAATCCAATTATGATTTTCATTGAAATGAAACTTCTGGAAGGCGATTATCGGTTCTTCCGGAATCAAGGTGAGAGCCAGTCCATCGCCTTTTCCTTTGCCCTCGAACAAGGGACGTGCATTGACACCGAGTAATACTCCTGTTTCTCCTTTTCCATTCTTAAAGTCTACCAGCAATTCGGCATCCCGATCACGAATTTCTCCCGTCAGTGTGGTAGAGAAGGAGAATTGCGGATTCTTGGGACCGTTAATAACTCCGGCACGCAATTTCATGAGTGTGGTATCTTGTTTGACGGTAAAGAAGATGGTATCCAATTGCAAGGTATCTACTTTCAAGGCGTGGATAGCGGCTTTTCCATTAATTCCCCAGTTGGGAGCCGTTCCGAATTTCACTGAAGCGTCATGGTAAGCTATCTTCTTGGTAGCCAGGAAATATGCCAAAGGGTTCTCTTGTCCTGCGGAGAAAGAGAAAATAGCAGTTGGCAATGCTTTGCGTAATTCAGCGTGATTCAAGGCTTTCTCATCAATCTGCTTCATCAGTACATCCACAAAATGAGTGGACTGACGAATCAAAGGATTAACACCGGAACGTGCACTCAAATCGAGTTTCATATCTCCGGAGATTAAATGGGTAAATACGCGGTTCTGACGAGCCTCTGCCGAAAAATTGAAAGTCAGCGGACGCTTCATTGGCTCCGGCATGATTCCCAGTTCATGCAAATCCAGTTGGGTGACATCAATCGTTATTTTACCGTCGGGGTAGCTGTGTGCCAGATTGTATTCAGCATCCGTTGTCATTTTCAATAAAGCATTGTCACTTGTCAGATGTGCAGTGACCAATGCGCCTTTAAGTTCTCCCGTCAGATCAAGATTGGAAAGATGGTATTTAGCATAATGAAGCTGATCTAATGAAAGATTCAATTTGGCAAATGAATGGTAGGACATGACATCTAATCCACGACCATTAGCCGCAGCCGAAAGAGAAAGTTCATAGATAGAGTCTTTCGGGAGGAAACTATGAAGTTGCAGATTGTCTATTTTCAGATCAGCCTTATAGACTTCGGTAGTGGTATTTAAGGCTGCATTCACGTCTATAGCTCCTTGTCCTTCTTTCAAACGGAGATTTGCTTTATATTCAGGACCTTTGATATCCACTTTCGCCACCAGATTCATGCTGTCAGGAATGACAAGCGTACCATTAGGCGCTTCTCCCGACAGAGCGGTCAGGAAGTTCAGGTTTTGAGTAGTCATTTTCAGGCCGATGGTTCCGGTGCGTGTGAGGCTGTCGGTGAGGTTTTCCAAAAGGCCACCGCCCTCCAATGCAAAAGCACCCGGCAGGTCTACCGTGAAACGGGAAATCTGCATTTCTTTCAGATTGCCGTCCGTGCCGGCACGGATGACGAGCGGACGAAATGGATAGGCTACTTTGAAGCTTTCGGGCAGACCGCCGGCAAACAGCATGACGTCTTCTTTGCCGATATAAGCATTGAGACGGGCGGATAAGCGTCCCGTAGTGGGGATATTGACCAGTTCCCAATAGGTATGGGCAGATAAATCGATTTCAGAATGGGGAGTGTTCAGTTTCAAACCAGGAACACAGATAACTGAATCATTGGAGTAGGCTCTACCCGTCAGGGAAGTGACGCTCAATCCGGAACGTTCGTTCATGGTAAACTCACGAATGACTGCGTTCATATCCCTCCCTTTATACAGCAAGGAATCCAGAGTGATGCGAATATCCCGGACGGCAATATGAGAAGCGTCGAAGCCCTCTGCCGGTTGAGCAGTTCCGGTATCATAGCTGGCAGAGGTTCCCGATAATAAGAACTTCTTCAAGTCGTAGTACTGATTCTTCAAATCTGCTTGAGCATCATCGATGGCTGCTTCTCCAATATGGGCCGCCATACGCATGGAATCAGCAGGAAGTTGCATACTGAACGATACATTTTTCAATTTCAACTGATGAAGAGCTACTTTCCAGTTGATCGGAGCAGAAGCTGTGGTATCTTTGGGCGTAGTTGTGGTATCATTCATCAGTAGCTGCACGTGAGTGTCGGATAGTTCGACCTGATTGATTACCGCTAGTTCATTAGACAGATCGACGCCATGACTTTGCAGGAAGAAACGTCCCAAAACGCCTTTAATCTTCATTCCCTCCATCAAATCGGCTGAATTAACGGCTACCCGGCTCAAAGTGACTTCATCCACTTCTACTTTTCCTTTTATCAACGGCCATGCCTGTACACGAACATTGAGACTTTCCAAAGACAAAAGGGTATCCGGCTGTTGAATAACCTCCACGCCACGTACCAACAGATTAAGCGGGAAACGAAGGTCTATCCGCTCCACCTGAATCTGCATGCCGGTTGCTTTAGAAGCGTATGCAGTAACCTCCCGACGCAAAAGATTCTGAACGGGAGGAACATAAAGCAATACCATTAGTATTACAAAGAGTATTATAGGAGTAAGCAATATCCAGCTTACCCAACGTATCCATTTTCGTTTCATGTAAAATGTGTCAGTGTAAATAAGGTGACACAAAGTAAACAAATTATTTTGAAAAAAGGTTTGGGTAATAGTAAGAAAGATACAGATAGTAGCCAAGGAGTAGAAGAAAACGGCTTATTGGGTATTCTTCATTACCTCCAAATAATGCTCCGCTTCACTAATTATTTTACGGACAGCTTCTAATGTATTGAATGTTGTTTCTTCTATTTTTTCCGAAAATTCTTCTCCACGACAAGCCTCCAACCATTTTAATGGGGCGATAGTATCCTCCGCTCCGATCATTGTGAAAAGAGGGAGAAGTTTATGCGCCATGGCAGCTATCCCGTCCACTTCTTTTTCATTCAATGCTTGTTGCATCCGTTCGACATTCTTGCCTGTCTCTTCAATAAAAGTGTGAATGATGGAGTATGCTGCTTCCGGATCATCTTCAGAATAAGCAGTCAGTGCAGAAAAGTTGATCCCGACAGTTCCCATATCTTCTGTTATATGCGCTTCATCGGCCGAAAGTTGACCTTCATTTACTGTTAGCAACAATTCCTTTACTGTAAACGGTTTATGCAAACAACCGGCAAAACCATGTTCATGTAAAGCGGCTTTATCCATTTCACTACGGGCAGTCACAGCAATAACAGGGATTGTTTTTGCTTGTGGTATATTAGAAGCCCGTAATAGTTTTACCAGCTCAAACCCGTTAATGGCAGGCATTTGTATATCTGTCAGCAATACATCGAAGACGGAAGAGCGAAGTTGTTCAATCAGCTGTTCCAGCTGTTCACAACATACGGCATCAATACCATGCTGTTTCAACATGGCAGCAGTCAGATTCAGCTGAATCTTATCGTCATCAATCAAAAGCACACGAATGACTTTCATGGGAGGAATGGCAACCGACTGTTTGGGAGCGTATGGACTTTCGTCCTCCGAAGATTCATTTTCCGGAGATTCGCTCTCTGCAAGGGATTTACCTACCGGATAAAGAGGTAAAGTTACAGTAAAACAGCTCCCTTTTCCTAATGTGCTTTGCACGTCAATGGTTCCTTCAAGCAAAGTTACCAATTTCTTCACAATAGAGAGTCCGAGTCCGAAACCTTCTTCCCCCTGCGCACCGGAAAGACGTGTAAATTCTTGGAAGATACGTTCACGATCTTCTGATGCCATTCCTTTTCCTGTATCGGCAATGGCGATGGTTAACTTAGAAGAATCATAACTGGCTGTCAGGCTAATTTCTCCTTTTTGAGTAAACTTTACGGCATTGGACAAAAGGTTGTTCACAATTTGCCGGAGTCGCAAAGGATCACTGATATATCTTCCATTCAGTTCCGGGACGACGTGACATTGCAAGGCTAAACCTTTGGCAGCGGTCAAAGGTTCGAAACTGACATAAATTTCGTCGAATAGCTGGGAAGGGTTAAAGGTTACGCGATTCACTTCCGCTTTATTGAGATCAAGCCGGTGGAAATCAAGCAAGTCACTGACTAACTTCAATAAATGTTCTGAAGAACTTTTCATATTGTCGAGGTAGAATCGTTGCCGTTCATCTTCTGTCAATCGGGACAGGAGTTCGGTATATCCCATAATTGAGCCTAACGGAGCTTTAAAATCATGGGTAATGGCAAGCATTAATTTTTCACGGGCGATCAGCAAATCTTCCGCCCGTTTATTCGCCACCTCCAATTGCTGGCGGTAACGGTTGCTACGGGAAATATCCCGCATAATCAATATCAGGAAAAAAGCCGATAATAGTACGGCACCAACCGCGATACCGCCGATGATACGTGCCGACCGCATCCTCACTTCCTGCTGAAGTTCGGCATCCTGACGGGCACGCAAGGTCATTTCTTCCTCATACTGTTTAATCAAGCTATCCATCCGTGCCGTCAACTGCGTATTCATCCGCTGGTACTTTGTACTGGTACGTCGGATTGTTTTCCTCCGTTGCAACCGTTTTTCTTCGGTAGCCATGCGGATTTTCTGCTGAAGAGAATCTTTAGAAGTGGTCGGTTGGAGAATGGTATCAGTGGCTACTTCCAACGATGTATTTACTAATACGGCACTGTCTTGTTTAGAAGGGGAAAACACTTCGGCGAGTCGTTTGAAGAATCCCTTCTTTTTAGGAGTAGTGATTAACGAGTCACGTTTGGTGATGACCCGATGTTGTACCCGTTGCTGGGTAATCACAGAATCCTGTTCGGATATGATTTCTTCGATTTCCGAAGCAGAGAGAAGGCTGTCGTTTGCCTCACTTAGCACCCGCAACATCTGAATCGTGTTTTGATCTTTCTCATGGAGAAGGGTCAATAAACTGTCTGTTCTTAAATTCTGTTGATCGTCGGCGGCCGACAATGCTTCCATCTCACGATGTACAAACACCAGCGAGAAAAGGAGGATCGCCAGCAACAAAGTGTAACCGGCGGTTATTTTCAACTTTGTAAAACGGAAGGAAGCCATTGGGGTTAAGTATTAAGTTTTAATTATCAAGTATTTAGCATCAGGTTTTGGGGTGAGGTTCGGGGAGTTTCGTCATGTGATGAAAACGCCACCAAAGCATCAATCCTGCGCTTGTCAAACCAAAAGGGAACGCCATCCAGACACCTACTACTCCCCATCCTATGACAAAGCCGCAGAAATAACCTACAGGAAGAGAAATAATGAAATAGGCGACAAAGGCAATCACCATCATTAGTTTTACATCTGAAATTCCACGCAAAGCGTTGGCGAAAGTAATCTGCAGTCCGTCGCCAAACTGATAAACGAGGAAAGGGAAGATTAGAGAGGTCACCATAGCAGCCACTTCCTGACTGTCGGTAAACCAGCCTCCCAAGTAATTCCGGCAAAGGAAGACAATCAAAGAAAGCACAACGCCCAATGTCATCATCAGATGAAAACCTGCATAGGCAGAACGACGTACATTAATGATATCATTCTGACCTTTGAAGTTACTGACACGAACAGCCACAGCGGCCCCCATACCGTAATACATCATAAATGTAAACTGTGAAATAGCCAGCATAACCTGATGAGAAGCCAGAGCGATAGTACCCAGCCAACCGATCATGATCGCACTTAGACTAAAGGAGGCTGTCTCCATTCCCATTTGAAAAGCAACCGGCCATCCGAGGCCGTTCAAACGTCCAAATATAGCTCGTGACCATCCCAAACGGAAAAAGCCAATCTTATAGCGGACAAAACGCGGACTACGCATAAAGATGATGATAAATATAATCACCATCACGATACGCGAGAACAGCGTGCTGACACCTGCTCCCAACAGACCTAACTCGGGCAATCCGAGCTTTCCATAAATCAGGATATAGTTTCCTATGATATTCAAGACATTTCCACCAAGCAATATCCACATAGCGGTTTTTGTATCCGTAATTCCGTCTGTAAACTGCTTGAATCCATTGAAAAGCATAACAAACACGAGTGAAGCGAGCAAAACAAGGTAATACGGCTTAATCAGGGGAATCAATTCTTCCGGCTGTCCGAGACGTTCTATATTTAGATAAAGAACAGTCATACAGATAGTCAGCAGCAATGCAACCATCAGGTTTGCCAGCAAACTGTTGCGTAAAGCCTGTCCCGCAGGGGCATACTGGCGGGTTCCATACAAACCTCCCACAATCGGAGTCAACCCATACGAAAAACCCGTACTGAAAATTATCGCCAGATTGAACACATTATTGACGAAGGAAGCTGCTCCCAGCTCAATCGTACTATGATGTCCGATCATTAACGTATCCGCAAATCCAAGAACGATTACTCCTATTTGACCGATCACAATCGGCAGTCCGAGAAAAATTAGTGCTTTATAATGCTCTTTATATGTACTATAAATATGTCTCATTTACTTTTCCGTTACCTAAACGTATCTCCATTTTCAGGCAAAGGGACTTTTCCCTTTCACTGATAGATTATAAAAAAGGGAGAATTTAATTTTGTTGTTTCTTATAATAAAGTATTACTCCGTTCTCCTTACGGAAAGCAGATTGAGCTACCGCCCGCAATTGTTCGGCTGTGACAGACCGATAACGATCGACCTCTTTTTCCATGTCCTCCGCCCGGCCAAGCAATTCGTACCAAGCCAGGTTGGTTGCCACATTTAAATAATTGATGTTGCCGAATATCTGGGTAGACTCAAATTTATTCTTCACCTTTTCCAGTTCCTGTTCGTCAACCAATTCTTGTTGCAACAAATCCAGTTCTTCCCGTACTGCCGCTTCCGCCTGTTCCAGGGTGACACCTGCCGAAGGTTTACCACTAATATGGAATAACCCCGCATCTACACTGCCGAAAATATAGGCATCTATACTTGAGAATAATTGTTTCTGCTGTACCAAACGCTGGCTCAAACGGCTGGAACGCCCGTTGCTCAACACATCCGACAGAATATCAAATGCATAATAATCCGGATGGCAATGGGCAGGCATGTGGTATGCCATAAATAAAGAATCGAGAGGAACATTTCTCTCTACCGTCAACCGGCGCTCTTCCGTCTGTTCCTGCTCCTGTGGCAGGTTCCGTTGAGGAACTTCCCGACGAGGAATAGAGCCGAACCATTTTTCTGTCAAAGCAACCGCCTCTTCGAAAGAGATATTGCCGGTCACAGCTAATATAGCATTATTAGGAGCATAAAAACGGAAAAAGAATGCCTCCACTTCTTCCAGCGTAGCATTGGCAATATGCGACAACTCTTTTCCGATAGTAGGCCATTGATAAGGATGCGTCTGATAAGCCAGAGGACGCAAAAGATGTCCGATATCCCCATAAGGCTGATTCAAACATCGCTGTTTGAATTCTTCCATTACTACTCCCCGCTGTACCTCCAGACTCCGTTCGCTAAAATCAAGACTCAACATCCGGTCGGATTCCAACCAAAAGCCGGTTTCTACGTTCTGACGAGGTACAGTGAGGTAGTAATTGGTTATATCATTATTCGTCCAGGCATTATTCTCTCCACCCGCCAGTTGAAGCGGCATGTCATAATCGGGAATATTCACCGACCCTCCGAACATCAGATGTTCAAACAGATGGGCAAAACCAGTATGCTCGGGATCTTCGTCGCGAGCTCCCACATTATATAATATATTAAGGGCAACCATCTGTGTACTTTCGTCTTGCGAATGTACCAGACGTAACCCATTATCAAGAATATGCCTGTTGATTTTCATATATTTCAGTCAAGTATTGTCACCTTTGTTATTTTTACATCTTCTTCGGGACGATCGCTACGGTCGGTTTTCACCTGCTGGATTTTATCCACAATATCCAGACCTTTCACTACTTCGCCGAACACAGTATATTCGCCATCCAGATGCGGAGTTCCTCCCACCGTTGTATAGGCTTCAATCTGTTCCGGAGTGAAATGAAATTCCGGTTGTTTAGCTGCCATTTCCTGTGCCTCTGCAAACAACTTTTCCTGCAAATCATAAAGACCGTTTTCATCATTTGCTTTTCGCATCTTATAAATTTCCTTCATGTGTTTCTGTGCCAGCGTATTGAAAATAACATTAATCTTATTCTCATTCATCTGGCTTTCCATACCCAGCAAGGTAGAGTCATTGAACACCTTACCTGTCACGATATAGAACTGACAACCGGAAGATTCTTTCTTCGGGTTCACATTATCTCCCTGACGGGCAGCGGACAGGGCACCTTTCTTATGGAAATATTTAGGATATACAAATTCAGCGGGAACAGTATAACCTACATCTCCCGTACCCAGCATTTTTCCTTTCGGTGCATTCTTTGAGTCCGGATCACCGGCCTGAACCATAAAATCTTTGATAACACGATGAAACAGTGTGCCCTCATAAACTCCGTCCTTCACCAGTTTGATAAAATTATCACGATGTTTCGGTGTCTCATTATATAATTTCACCTCAATGTCTCCTAAAGTTGTTTCAATCTTTACCAACGTTTCTTTATCCATGTCTCCTCCTTTTTTTGTTCCAATTTTGCAGGCAGTAAGTCCACAAAACGATATGGTTAATATTATCAATAGAATCTTTTTCATAACACTTTTATTTAATTTAAGTTTGCAAATATACCACTTTCGCCCAAAACCTCTTACCTTTGTGACTTAAAAGAATCAAAACTTGATATGATGAGATCCATATTGATCGTTGAAGATGATATTACTTTTGGAATGATGCTAAAAACCTGGTTAGGCAAGAAAGGGTTTGAAGTGTCGTCAGTGAGCAATATTGCACGCGCCCGGAAACATATCGAAAGCCAAAACGTCGATCTGATTTTGTCTGATCTACGGCTTCCCGACCACGAAGGCATTGATTTGCTGAAATGGATGAATGAACAAGGCATGGATATTCCTCTGATTATCATGACTGGTTATGCAGATATACAATCTGCCGTGCAAGCGATGAAACTGGGAGCTCGGGATTATGTCGCCAAACCGGTGAATCCGGAGGAGTTGCTGAAGAAAATCTCTGAAGCCCTACAGGCAGGAAAAGATACGGGTACTCATAACGTCGTTAAATCTTCTTCCAAGAAAAGTCCTTCCACTCCCTCCAAAGATTCAACAGAAAATCGTCATACCTATTTGGAAGGAGAAAGCGATGCCGCCAAACAACTCTATAATTATGTAGGACTGGTAGCTCCTACCAATATGTCCGTACTTATCAACGGCTCCAGCGGAACGGGAAAAGAATATGTAGCACATCGTATCCATCAGCTTAGTAAACGAAATGACAAACCGTTTATTGCCGTAGATTGTGGTTCTATCCCCAAAGAACTGGCCGCCTCCGAATTTTTCGGTCATGTAAAAGGATCGTTTACGGGTGCTCTCACGGATAAGACCGGAGCCTTCGTTGCAGCCAACGGTGGTACTATCTTTTTGGATGAAATCGGTAACCTTAGTTATGAGGTACAGATACAACTGCTCCGAGCCTTGCAAGAGAGAAAAATACGTCCGGTAGGTTCTACACAGGAGATATCGGTAGATATTCGTCTGGTGTCTGCCACCAATGAGAATCTGGAACAAGCCATTGAAAAAGGTACTTTTCGTGAAGACCTTTATCATCGTATCAATGAATTTACCCTTCGGATGCCCGACCTGAAAGAACGGAAAGAGGATATCCTGCTTTTTGCCAACTTCTTCCTCGATCAGGCAAACAAGGAACTGGATAAACAGCTAATCGGCTTTGATGCGAAAGCATCACAAGCTCTACTCAATTATCACTGGCCGGGTAATCTACGCCAAATGAAGAACATTGTCAAAAGAGCGACTTTACTAGCACAAGGCAGTTTTATCACTCTCCTTGAACTGGGAACCGAACTTCTGGAAACTCCGGCATCTTGCACCACGAGTATCGCATTACGCAACGAAGAGACCGAAAAAGAGCATATTTTGGAAGCATTGCGCCAAACCGGAAATAATAAGAGCAAGGCTGCGCAATTGCTGAATATTGACCGAAAGACTTTATACAACAAGCTAAAACTTTATAATATTGATTTGTAATCCTGCAAATTTACTAATCATTCTGTCTCCTTGATCATTTTGGTACGGAAATGAATGAAATATTTATTTCATTCCAGTTACCTTACTATAAAGTTTAAAAAGGTATAATTATCTTCCACCTTGCACTTTTGCTATTTATCATTTTGATATATAGAGGATTAGTAGAGTGCAAGATAGGGTGGAAGATAGTGTAAGATGCGATTATCTTGCACTCTTTTTTTCGGTGATTACTTACCGGATGATTTCTACGGCAGTTTAATTTTGTTTCGAGCACTTGAACAAAGTGTTCGCAGGCTTGAAACAAAGTGTTCGAAGCCTTAAAACACTTTGTTTCTCTATAGTAAACACTTTGTTTCACTATAGGAAAACATCATGTTCGCCTATATGAACAAAGTATTCTACCCATATATTCTGCAAATTGCTACGTACTTTTTATTATTTACTATAGTCCTTTTTTGACTTTTTTGATAGTGCAAGATAACCGCATCTTACACTATCTTCCACCCTATCTTGCACTCTACTAATCCTCTATATATCAAAATAATAAGTAGCAAAAGTGCAAGGTGGTAGATAATTATACGTTTTTAAACTTCATTGTAGAACGAAAATATCACCATTTAGCTCAAAACAGTACCAACATGAATCTAATATATTCATGCAAAAGAAATTTTCGGTCCATGCCTTCTACTTCTCTCCCATATACTTGGAAGGAGACACTCCAAACTGCTCCGTAAAGTGTTTGCGTAAAGTACGAGTATCGGAATATCCGACCATCTCGGATATCTCTTGAATAGAGTACCGGTTTTCCATAATCAACGAAGCCGCCTTACTTATACGTATACTGCGAATCATATCTATGACGGACAAATTACTGCGCTGTTTCACCCTGCGGTATAGTGTAGGCTGGCTCATATTCAATTGTTCAGCAAGCATCTTCACATTAAAATTCTCATTTGCGAGATTGGCTTCTATCACATGAACGAGCTGCCGCAAAAAGGCATCCTCTTTTTCTCCTTCTTCCGTAGTTTGTTTCAGCATCAGCGCTTTGGTATAAATCCGCTTCAGTCGTTCACGCTGCAAAATCAGATTATCAACTTTTGTTTTCAGTACTTCCGGATTAAAAGGTTTCATCATATAGTCATCTGCTCCACTATAGGAACCTTGCAAAATATCAGTATCTTCCGACTTAGCTGTCAGCAACAGAATAGGAATATGCGCTGTTTCCTGTCGGCCGCGAATCTCCCGGCAACAAGCAAAGCCATCCTTGACAGGCATCATCACATCCGAAATGACCAGGTCAGGCAATTGCTCTTTTGCTATACGGACTCCTTCTTCTCCGTCGCCAGCCTCATAAATAATATATCGGGAACTGAACAGACTACAGATATATTCACGGACATCTTCATTATCTTCAATAATCAACAAGCTCTTTTTAGTAGACGCCTCCTGTGTATCGTCATCGGAAATAGAAAGAGGAATATCGGGTAAATCGTCTGATTTTGTTTCTTCCGGCCGACAATCCATCCATTCATAGCTGTCTTTTACAAAATGCTCTTTGCCTTCAGGTATATACAACACAAAGGTAGCACCTTGTCCCGGAGCACTTTGCAGCGTTACCAGACCATGATGTAAATCCATGGTATGTTTAACAATATGCAAACCGATTCCAATTTTTGTAGAATATTCAGGATGATTATCTCCTGTGATGAAAGAATCGAAAACATGCTTCTGTAATTCTCTCGCAATCCCTATACCCGTATCCGAGACGGCAATTCGGCAATAGGCGTGCCCATCTCTGACGGTGCGCGAGACAGAAAGCAGGATGCTTCCTCCCTGCGGCGTATACTTAAAAGCATTGGATAGCAGGTTCTGCACAGCCGAGAAAATCTTTTTTTCATCTATCCAAAGCAGTTGCTTCCCTTCAGGGCAGCTTATTTCAAAACGTAATCCTTTGATTTCCGCCATCTGCCGGAATGAGTCGGTCACGTTTCTTATCAACCGGATAAGATCAACTTCTGATAATTGAAGTTTCACCATTCCCGCCTCTATCTTCTGTACATAGAGCAAATGGTCAACCAACGTATGCAACGATGTTGCGTTTTTGTACATAACCTGCAACTTCCTGCAAAAAGGCTCCGGCAGGTTACAAAGTTTCATCAGTTCCTGCAAGGGAGCTAGTATCAATGTCAGCGGAGTACGTAATTCGTGGGCAACACCTGTGAAGAAATTCTCACGTTCCATACGTATCTGACGTTCTTTCTCGCGTTCCAGATTGACCGTCAGCAATTCATGTTTCATCTGCATCTCATATTCTATTCGCTTCTGGCGAAGCTTCATCAATCTTATCATGTAGGCCATTCCCGCAAGCAACAATGCCAAAATAAAGAGGCGGAAATACAAAGTATGACTCCAATGAGGAAGAATAACGATCTTCAATGAAGTCACCGGGCCTGTTTGCCCGTCGGGATATATACTTTTCACTTCAAACACATAATCTCCGGCAGGCAAATTGGTATAGGAGGCTTTCTCTCCACCATCGGATACCAACCAATTCTCCTGATAGGGCAAGAGGCGGTAATTATATTTCTGTTGTTCGTTTGAATAAGACAGATTATTAAAGTTTAAAGCAAAGTCCCGATTACTATTATTCAATACAATCTGTTTTGTATAAGAAATTCCTTCATTAAGTATAACTTGGTCATTGATTCCCTCCCCTATCCCAACTAAACGGTTATCAACTTCCAGTCCAGTAATCAGAACCCGCCTATTAGCAGGATAAGCATCTATCTCATCAGGATTGAAATAGGTCAGACTTTGATTATTACCAAAAAATAAAGTCTCATCGCTAAAGAATGCGGAGCGGTTACTGCCTGAAATATAATAGTTATAGAAAAGATGCTGATGACGGCTATACCGGGAAATACCGGAATTACTCCCCAACCAGATATGCCCTTTACCGTCTTCCGCCATACAACCGATAAAATTACTGCATAATCCATCGTTTGTCGTATAACATTCGCTGATACTATCCTGCCGTGGATTCAGAATAGCAAAACCATCCATATAACCGATATACAGATTCCCGTCTGAAGATGCCAATAAAGAACGTACTGAATGATATTCCAACCCCTTTCTTCGTTCATAACCATTGCTTACAGAGATAATACCGGATTCGGATTCCACTAGTCTGCAAACTCCTGCATTCCCCGTTCCCAACCATATCGTTCCATCTTTTGTTTCAACAATCGCACGTACGAACAACGCCTGCTGTTCATTCAAAAACTGTTCTACCGGCAACTTAACACATGTACCTTTTTTATAATCGTACAACAAAAGCCCCTGTTCCGTTCCTACCCAAATTCTATTATTACGATCAATATACAAAGCCCAGACCGAAGACTTGTTGACAATACCACCGACCCATAGAGAATGAATTACAAACCTGCCAGTCTTATTATCGTAGCGAGTTATCGTACCATCCACATTTCCAAACCAAAGATTTCCTTCAGTATCTTTAATTGCACACAACGTCGTTTCTCTTATCTTTCCACCTGGTAAATCCATTCTGGAGAAATGAAGTTTCTCGCCTTTGGTATATGGCGTGTCACTTCGCATAACCCCTTTATGAAACGTCGCCAACCACATATATCGATTGTTATCCATTACGACACTGCAAATTTCATTATGTCTTTCTTGAGAATAACGGTTATAGAACTGTGACCTCAAATCCGAATACATCACTCCTCCTCCATTAGTACCTATCCAAAGCAGGCCATTCGGATCATAATATGCAGAAATCATCCGAGTTTCCAGATTCCGGTGAATCTGCGTATGGGTATAGTTGTAAATCTCCGAAGTCAATTCTTCAGGATGTTTCTCGTCCGTTATCAGCAACGTATAACCGCTCCATGTCACAGCCAAATAATGATTATTGTCTATAAATATTGTTTGATAAACATCTCTATGGGACAGAAGAGACTGTTTCCCCACACCTCCATACGAAATATTGTCGACATATCCCGTCTTTACATGATAGCGAATAATGCCATTAATAATGGTAGAAATCCAGACAATGCCATCTCTATTCATAATAGAAGTGACTTGCAGCGGCGCCTCATCTCTCAATGAAATTTTCCGGTAGGATTCCGGACGGTCCGGTTGAAACAGAAATAAGTTAGCCCGATTGCTCACCAGCCACAGAGCCTTTTTGTTTTCTCCATCATAACAAACCGCAGATAAGGTTTCATCTTCTCCACCTAAAATAGTGAACTCCTTTTGTAACTTCGCCCGGACAGAAAAGGTTTGTCCCTCTTGATTCTGATATTCTTCCCATTGGTATAATAACAATCTTTTTCCTGATATACCCCAGAAAAAAGATTGTTCCGCAGGTAATATACGAGAAATGGCAAGCTTGTTGCCATTATGATCAGAAACCAACGGAACGAAAGTCTCCAACTTCCGATTAAAACAATAAAGAGTGGAATCAGACATAACACCTAAGTAGTCATCAGACAATCTCACAATGGCAGAAATCGAGATAGATGATTCAATCGGTTTAAAGTTCTGAATAGTTTTTCCATCATAGCGGCTCAATCCATTACTTGTTCCAAACCACATAAATCCATCTATATCTTTATATATACAGGTGATTGTATTATCTGCCAATCCATCCTGCATCGTCAACAAACGGATGTCTTTATCGAAAAAGGCGTGAACCGAAGCCAAAGGACAACTACTTATCAGAATGGAAATAACAAATATTAGACTTAATTGCTTCATCTTAGTTCTGTTTTAGTACAAATAAACGAAAATAAGTCAAAAGACACAAAGAAGTAATGGAATAAATATTCTTCTGAATTAAACATGTATGCTAAATGAATGGAGTATGCATACCCCAGACGACTACATTTACATACATTTGCAATATAATAACCTTATGTATAACTTTAAATAAAATGCAATGAGAAAACTAACATCATTACTTACTATGTTGTTGCTCGGTATCAGTTTCGTGTATGCGCAGCAAATCAACATCAAAGGCACCGTAACAGACCAAAGGCTTAACGAACCTATCATCGGTGCCAGTGTATTAGTGGAAGGTAGCAGTAACGGAACCATTACAGATATGAATGGTGACTTCTCTCTCAAAAACGTTTCTAAAGGAAATGTACTGATAGTATCTTATATAGGATACCAACCCCAACGTCTGACAATCAACGGTAATCAAACTAGTTTCAATATCATGCTGACTGAAGATACACAAACTTTGGACGAAGTGGTAGTCGTAGGATTCGGTACGCAAAAGAAGGTGAACTTAACTGGGGCGGTAGCGACCGTAGATACCAAAACTTTGGAATCCCGCCCGGTTAGTTCTGTATCACAAGCACTGCAAGGTGTCATGCCGGGACTAAACATTGATATTAATGATAAAGGTGGACGCTTGGACTATAATCCTAATATAAATATCCGTGGTGCCGGCAATCTAGGAACAGGTTCCAGTGCTTCACCACTTGTTTTAATTGATGGCGCCGAAGGAGACATTAACTCTCTCAATCCACAGGATATTGCTAATATTTCAGTATTGAAAGATGCTGCAGCTTCTTCTATTTACGGTTCTCGTGCTCCGTTTGGTGTAATATTAATTACTACTAAGTCCGGAGAAGCAGGAAAGGCAACTATACAATATTCGGATAACTTCCGTTGGTCTCATCCGACTAATATTCCTGATATGCTTGATTCATACCGCTTTGCTAAATATTTCAATGCAGCACAAAAAAACAATGGCGGTGCCACTACCTTTTTATTCACAGAAGATACTATTGACCGTATTAAACGATATATGGCTGGAGAATATCCATACACCTCTGATCCAAACGGTTCCCAAGCCAGTAATTTCTTCCCTTTTAATATGGCCTCTAATGATAATCAGAATTGGCCACGGAACTTCATCGACAAAACAGCTTTCGGACAAGAACATAATTTAAGTATTTCTGGAGGAAGTGAGAAAGTGAAATATTATATTTCCGGAGCTTTCCTTTCCCAAGAGGGACAAATGAATTACTCGGATGAGAAAAAGAAGCGTTACAACATTAGCAGTAAAGTCAGCGGACAAGTCACAAAATGGTTGAGTCTGGATTTCAATGCCCGCTTTATCCGTGAAGGCATTGCTATGCCCACTTTTATGAAACTTTATGGCGACCGTTTCTTTCAGGAAACAACAAAATTGTACCCAATGATGCCACTATACGATAACAACGGACATTATACTCGTAATCCCAAACTCATGCAGTTGACTTCCGGAGGACGTTCTGACACAAGTAAAGACACATACTTCACCCAAGGTGGCTTCCACCTAACTCCATTAAAAGGTTTAGGTATTCACGGACAGGCTAGTTTACGTACAGAAAGCTACCGTCATCAATACAACGTCAATAAAGTATATCTCTACACTCGAGATAATCAACCGGTAGAAGAACAATGGTTAGGTAATGATAATGACCTTGTTGCAGGAAAGACATTTGTACAAAGCGAAACTCAGCAAACCTCTATGATGACTACCGCATTATATGCAGATTATGAATACTCATGGAAAAAGCATAATTTCAAAGCCACTGTAGGTATGAACTCCGAATATTATTATATAAACAATTTGGAAGGAAAACGCTACGATGTAGTCAATGAGAACGTTCCAAGTATTAACACTGCCACAGGTAGCAGTAACTTAAAAGCCTACTCTAAAGAATGGGCAACGATGGGATATTTTGCTCGTGTCAACTATGATTATGACGGAAAATACCTGATTGAAGGAAATATCCGCCGGGATGCAACTTCCCGTTTTCGCGGAGATCAACGTTGGGGAACATTTCCTTCAGTATCTGTAGGTTGGAACATAGCTCGCGAAGCATTCTGGGAACCGATACAAGATTACGTCAATCTACTGAAATTGCGATTCTCTTATGGTAGTTTAGGTAATCAAAACACAGATAATTATTATCCGACCTATTCTATTCAAAACATTACTGTAGGTGGTGTTGACGATGGCGGTCGATGGTTACTTGAACAGGCTAATAAATCAAGTATAGCCTCCTCTCCAGGTCTTGTCAGCTCATTGCTTACTTGGGAACGAGTTACGAGCTACAATATAGGTCTTGACTTCGGCGCACTCAATAATCGCCTTACCGGATATGCCGAATACTACATCCGCGACACCAAAGACATGGTAGGACCAGCCGAAGAAATATCACCTATCGTAGGTGCCTCCGCTCCTAAACTAAACAATACCGCTCTAAGAACAAAAGGTTGGGAATTACAAGTTAATTGGCAAGACAGAATCGGACAAATTGGTTATCATGTAGCATTCAATCTATCCGATGCACAAACAGAAGTGACGGAATATCCGAATCCTGATAAAACTTTCTTCACAAAAGATTCAGATGGGAATACGGTAGACAATTATTGGAAAGGGAAAAAGCTGGGAGAAATCTGGGGATTCAAAACTGTTGGTATGGCTAAAACAGATCAAGAAATTCAAGATTATATTGCTATCCACGACCAAAGCAGACTTCCCAATATCGGTAACAATATCTGGAAAGCTGGCGATATCATGTACGCAAATCTTGATGACGACCCTGCTATTGAAAAGGGAACTTCAGCAAACGATCCAAAAGATCTCTGTATTATCGGTAACAGTACACCACGCTATCGTTTTGGTATTACTTTAGGAGCCGATTACAAAGGATTCGACATCAGTCTAATGTTCCAAGGAGTAGCCAAACGCGATATTTGGGTAGGAGGAGACGAGAAAACAGCAACTTCAAAAGGGATGATTTTTTGGGGAGTCAATGGAGGACAATGGGATTCTACCGGATACGAAGAACATTGGGATTTCTTCCGCCCAGAAGGTGATGAACTAGGTGCAAACTTAAATGCATACTATCCACGTCCTATTATCGGAAGTAAACAGAACCAACAAGTTCAGAGCCGCTATTTGCAAAACGCAGCATACATCCGCCTGAAGAATCTACAAATCGGATACACTCTGCCGAAAGCTCTGACACAAAAAATCAGCCTGCAAAAAGTACGAGTATTCTTCTCTGGTGATAACCTTTGGACAGGAAGTAAGATGAGTAAGAATTTCGATCCGGAACTATTGTACCAGAATGGTATGACTTATCCACTTAGCTATACATTGTCTTGTGGAGTCAACATTACATTATAAACCATTAAAAAACAGACTAATTATGAAACTAAAATATATCCTACTTTCATTCATAGCCGCTTCATTCACATTATGCTCATGCAGCGACTTTCTAGACAGGCAACCCTTGACAGACAACACGGACGAAGGTTTCTTCACTGATCCTATCCAGCTTCAGGCATACTGCAACAAAAAGTATGAACTACTTCCTGACTTCAAAGATGTCAACCTCTTTACTGATGATCAAAAAAGCGACAATCAGGCTGGGAATGAACCGGAAGACGTATTTCTGCCTCAGCGCATCAGAGTTGCAGCCGAAGGCGGCTATAACCGTCACGGACATTTACGTGATTGTAACCATTTTCTGCATTATACGCTCGAAAATATAAAAAACGGAACTCTTGAAAATACCAACGAAACACAGCAATATCTTGGAGAAATGTATTTCTTCCGTGCTTATATATATTTTGAATATCTAAGAAAGTTTGGTGACTTTCCTATCCTTGAAGAAGAACTTACCGCTGATGACTACACCACTAATGTAGAAGCAAATAAACGTAAACCTCGTAATGAAGTTGCACGTTTCATCCTCAAGGATTTAGACGACGCTATCACTCGGCTGCTCCCTCGCAGCAACGCTTTGACTAATCATCGCTTAAATCAGGAATCTGCGCTACTATTTAAATCTCGCGTTGCTTTATATGAAGCTAGTTGGGAGACTTACCACAAAGGAACAGCTCGCGTTCCAGGTGGTCCAGGATGGCCGGGAGGAACATTCGAAGGCAATCTGGACACAGAAATTAACTTCTTCCTGACTCAGGCTATGGAAGCTGCCAAACCTGTAGCAGAAGAATTTATCGCCAATATTACTACAAATATTCAGGACTATATGAATATGTTTAACCAATATGATTTATCATTCAATAAAGAGGTATTACTATGGCGTATGTACAGTGTAGATGCGAAAGTCAACAATACAGTAGAAGGCACATTCCACAGTATTTATAATATAAACGATGAAGGTTGTGTTGGCAACGGAGGTGGATATACCCGTTCATTAGTAGAAACATTTTTAACGACTAACGGCTTACCATTCTACGCAACCGGCAATACAGAATATCAAGGAGACAACAGCATTGAAACTGTAATGCAAAATCGAGATTTACGTTTAGTGAATTCAACTTTCAAACCGAATGATATGGTATGGAGAGGAGCGAATCTAGATGCTAACGGAGTCATGAAATATGCTAATCTACTGCAGGGATACCAGAACTTAGGCAGATCCACAACCGGCTATTTAGTACGCAAAGGATGGAGAGACAGTGCTGTTCCCCCAACAGAAAGTTCTCCCCTCGCTTACATGATTTTCCGCGCTTCAGAAGCATTCCTCAACTATATGGAAGCAGATTGTATGAGAAACGGGGGAACTTCAATAGATGCAAACAGCCAAAAATACTGGAAAGCATTGAGAAAACGTGCCGGAGTATCAGAAGATTATCAAAAGACAATAGACAATACTGATTTGAGCAAAGAGAATGACCTGGCTGTATGGTCTGGTAGCACGCAAGTGAGTAAAATGTTATACAATATCCGTCGGGAACGCCGTTGCGAATTTATTGCAGAGGGTATGCGCAAAGACGACCTATTCCGTTGGCGTTCTTTAGACAAGATGAAGAATTACAAGGTGGAAGGTTTCAATTGGGAGCAATATAAGGAACAGGAGTATTATAAAAAGCAAATCGCTGCCGGATTATCCGTCAAAGAAACCAAGTATCTGCAACCGCACGCTTTCAACGAATTGATTATCTCTAACGATGGCTACACTTTTGAAGAAGCGAACTATTTGACCCCGATTTCTTACGATGTATTCCGTATGTCAACGCCTGTAAAAGGAGGAGATCCCACCACTTCGGTAGTATATCAGAATCCAGGATGGCCGATAGGAGCTAATCTTTATGCAAATCAATAATAATTAGCCTATTATCTCATCACTAATCGATTCAAAAGACTATTTTTGTAAAAAAGAATATGACGAAGACAAAACAGCATCAAATATGGTTCATCGGAGCAGCATTAGCTGCTCCGATACTTCCGATGACAGCACAGTCACCTCCGAATTTGGTCTTTATCATGGCCGACCAGTACCGGGGGGATGCATTAGGCTGCATAGGCAAAGAGCCTGTGAAAACTCCTTCTTTAGACAAACTGGCCTCTGAAGGTATCCTGTTTACCAATGCCATCAGCAGTTATCCTGTTTCGTCTCCTGCCCGTGCCATGCTTATGACCGGGATGTATCCTTTGAACAATAAAGTAACTGGTAACTGTAATTCTGACACAGCTCCTTACGGAGTGGAGATTTCACAAGACGCCCGTTGCTGGAGTGATGTGCTGAAAGATATGAACTATCATACCGGATATATAGGCAAATGGCATCTGGATTCTCCCTACAAACCTTATGTAGACACCTACAACAATCACGGCAGAATAGCCTGGAATGAATGGTGTCCGCCTGAACGCCGCCACGGTTTCGAACACTGGATAGCTTACGGCACATACGACTACCACCTGAAACCGATGTACTGGAATACAACCGCTCCACGAGACAGTTTCTACTATGTCAACCAATGGGGACCTGCTTATGAAGCAGACAGAGCCATTGAATATATTCAGGACCAAAAAGAAAGGCAGCAACCATTTGCGTTAGTTGTTTCCATGAATCCCCCACATACAGGCTATGATCTGGTACCTGACAAATACAAAGAAATGTATAAAAATCTGGATATAGAAACTCTTTGTGCCAACCGACCGGACATACCGGCTAAAGGAACAGAAATGGGAGATTATTTCAGAAACAACATACGCAACTATTATGCCTGTATCACAGGAGTAGATGAAAACGTGGGACGCATCATAGATGCACTCAAAAGCAACGGGCTTTTCAACAATACCATTGTAGTATTTACTTCCGACCACGGTATCTGCATGGGAGCACACAACAACCCAGGAAAAGATATTTTTTATGAAGAAGCTATGCGTATTCCCATGATTATTTCCTGGCCGGATAAAATAAAGCCACGCAAAGACAATCGATTGATGATTGCCTTTGCTGACTTATATCCTTCCCTTTTATCAATGATGGGATTTCAAGAAGAAATTCCCGGAACGGTACAAACCTTCGACTTATCCCGGGAAATTCTGGGTAAAAGCAAAAGGGAAATCGTGCAACCTTATTATTATGTGCAGTATGACAATCATTCCACCGGTTACCGGGGATTGCGTACGGCAACCCATACTTTTGTAGTTCATACCACCCATGGAAAAATAGACGAAACAGTTCTTTTCGACCGGACAAAAGACCCATATCAAATGAATAATATCGCTCAAAGCTCCCCCAAGCTAGTAAAGCAACTTAGTAAACAACTCCAAACATGGTTGCGCCGGACTAATGATTCATTTGCCAATTATCTGAACCCTTAAATAAAATTATTCTATCATGAAGACATTATACTTTATATTCCTCTTTATTTGCAGCTCCGTCTGTAGTTCCGCACAAGTACAGAATATCATCCCTGTCCCCAAACCTCACCAACTAAAATGGCACGAAGCGGAAATGGGAGCCGTATTCCATTATGACCTGCATGTATTCGATGGTATCCGTTACGGACAAGGCAATAACCGCATCAATCCCATCGAGGACTACAATATTTTTAACCCTACCGAACTGAATACCGACCAGTGGATACAAGCCGCGAAAGCTGCCGGATGCAAGTTTGCCGTACTGACCGCTACTCATGAAACCGGTTTCGGGCTTTGGCAGAGTGACGTCAATCCATACTGTCTGAAAGCAGTAAAGTGGCGGGACGGTAAAGGTGATATAGTCCGCGATTTTGTTAATTCTTGCCGTAAATATGGTCTTCAGCCTGGAATTTATATCGGTATTCGCTGGAATTCCCTATTAGGTATCCATAACTTCAAAGCCGAAGGGGAAGGAGATTTTGCCCGCAATCGCCAGGCATGGTACAAACGCCTGTGCGAGAAGATGGTTACAGAACTTTGTACACGTTATGGTGATCTCTATATGATATGGTTTGACGGTGGAGCTGACGACCCACGTGGTGACGGACCCGATGTAGAACCAATCGTTAATAAATATCAACCGGAATGTCTTTTCTATCATAATATTGACCGTGCCGATTTTCGTTGGGGAGGTTCGGAAACGGGTACAGTGGAATATCCCTGCTGGTCAACCTTCCCGGTTCCCTGTTCTCATCATAAACGTATTGAAAGCAATATCGACCAGTTAGATTTATTAAAACACGGTGATAAGAATGGTCAGTACTGGGTTCCGGCTATGGCAGATACTCCATTGAGAGGAGCAAACGGACGTCACGAATGGTTTTGGGAACCGGACGATGAGAATAATATCTATGCGTTGGACGTGCTGATGGATAAATACGAAAAATCAGTAGGACGAAATGCCACGCTTATTCTCGGACTGACACCCGACCCGACAGGGCTGATTCCGTCAGGAGACGCACAGCGCCTCAAAGAAATGGGGGATGAAATAGACCGTCGATTCTCCTCACCCATAGCAAAAACGGCGGGACAAAAGAAAAATCTTGTCCTGAATCTTGGGAAAAAACAAACCATAAATTACTGCATTATCCAAGAAAATATAAAAAATGGAGAACGTATCCGCCAATATAAGATTGAAGCAAAAGTAAATGGAAAATGGAAAACTGTCTGTACCGGTGAATCTGTAGGGCACAAACGCATTGAGAAGTTTGGACCGATAGAAGCAACGGCATTCAGACTCACTATTCTTGAATCGATTGCATTACCGGATATTATCAATTTCAGCGCATATTACGTCAAATAAGACAAGTAGCATGAGAAGAATAACCCGCATCTGTTTATATATATTTGCAGGCATCTTTGTAGAAACATCGATGCTTGCTCAAAATCCATTTACTTATTATAAAGGGAAAGGATACAAAGACATTGCAGCATACCGGATGGAAAAAGAGATCGACCTGAACACATATACCCCATCCGTCCCCATCTTATACGAACAATCAGTACCCGAACATCAAAGTACTCTTTCGTATAGAATTGCACTTCCTCCTTATATCCGTGGTATATTCTTCAGTCGCGATTCTCGTCCCAATGACTATCAATGGCCCAATAATACCAACCGATTACTCCCTTGGATGTTTCATCGGCTGAAAGAACTTACTCAAGAAAGCTATCCGGGTATTCCTTCCAATTCCCAGCCTTCTACCCTGGGAGACGCTTTACTTCTTCAACTTTCCAACGGTGAGTATTTATTTGCCAAAGCCGTTGCAGGAGACAATAGCTTAAGTTGGTTTCAAGTCAATACAGATGGGACACTTACACTTTATATTTCCACCCTTGGAGAAGACAAATTAGCCGGACAAATACCTCTTCTTCTGATTCAAAGATCACAATCGGTATATGATGCATTCAACAATGCTTACAGTTCATTGATTGCAGACCCTAAAGTATCTTCTTTAAAAAGAAGAATAGACAAAGAGTATTTCGAGACATTCGATTATTTGGGTTGGTGTACCTGGGAACATTATCACTATGATATCGACGAAACAAAAATATTGAATGATATCAATGCTATTGAAGCCTCCGGCATACCCGTGCGTTATGTACTAATAGATGACGGACATATCGCCAACAAAGACCGCCAATTAACTAGCTTTACTCCCGATAAAAAGCGTTTCCCCCATGGTTGGAAACGAATCATGAACCGGAAGCGGGATCATAAAATTAAATGGATAGGATTATGGTACAGTCTTTCAGGATATTGGTTGGGTATCTCCGCCAACAATGATTTTCCGGAGGAAATTCAACAGACATTACACTCTTACAATGGTAGTTTATTGCCAGGCAGAAGTACGGATAAAATCGAGGCTTTTTATCATTATTACATCTGCACAATGAAAGAACATGGATTTGATTTTCTGAAAATTGATAATCAGGCTTTTACTCTTCCGCTCTATATGGGAGATATCCAAGTCGTTCGGCAAGCAAAGGACTGTAATCTTGCATTAGAACACCAGACCTACAATTCTGGGATGGGATTGATGAACTGCATGGCACAAAATGTAGTGAATACCGATCATACACAATACAGTGCCGTTACCCGCGTCAGTATCGACTATAAGAAGTACGACGAAAATATGGCAAAATCTCACTTGTTCCAGTCATACACCAATACCCTCCTGTTGGGACAAACAGTCTGGCCGGATCATGATATGTTTCATTCCAGCGATACTATTTGCGGTAGCCTGATGGCACGCTCGAAAGCTATATCCGGTGGACCGGTTTATTTATCCGATTCGCCGAATGAGTTTGTCGCAGCAAATATCCGGCCCTTGATTGACGAATCCGGAAAGATCTTTCGTCCGTCCGCCCCAGCCATCCCTACTCCGGAATCCATACTGACCAATCCATTACTAAGTGGTAAGGATTACCGGATATTTGCACCTACAGGAGATGAGGCTATCTCAATTATTTGTTATAATCTGAATACTTCTCCTGCCGATAAAACAGTAAAATCATATATAAAACAGGAAGATTACTTTAATGGAAAAAAGATTGAAAACTCTTCTCTCTATTCTTCTGCACCCGACGGAATTATTGCATTTGACTGGGAAAAACAAACGGCAGAAGTATTGAATGCGGATAAAGAGATTAAGTTAGAAGGGTTTACCGATCGTTTATTCCATCTTTGTCCCATCCGTCAAGGTTGGGCGGTGATTGGAATACAAGAAAAATTCTTGTCGCCTGCTACCGTACAGATATTGTCACGTACCAATGATATGCTGATATTAAATGCACATTGCACCGGGACATTGAAAGTATGGGTAGAATCCAATGGAAGACAAGAATTACGAAGTATCCCGATAAAAAGGACCGGTAAAATTGAAATCAAGAAATAACACTAAATAATTACCCCCATGAATAAAAAGACAATCTTTCCCCTCGTCCTTGTACCGATTGCTGCAACCAGTCTGTCGGCACAGAGTAACATTGAGACAAAACATGCCACAGGCAAACGTCCGAATATCATCCTCTTTATGGTGGACGATATGGGATGGCAGGACACCTCCTTACCCTTTTGGACAGAAAAGACGCATTACAACGAACTGTATGAAACTCCGAATATGGAACGTCTTGCCCGACAAGGAATGATGTTTACCCAAGCGTATGCCAGCAGTATCAGCTCCCCTACCCGATGCAGCCTCATCACCGGAACCAATGCGGCACGCCACCGGGTAACAAACTGGACGCTGCAAAAGAATACAATGACAGACCGCAAAGATAATATCCTGGCAGTGCCTGATTGGAACTATAACGGAGTAAGCCAAGTGCCCGGAACGAACAATACTTACGTAGGAACTTCATTCGTCCAACTACTAAAAAACAGCGGTTATCACACTATCCATTGTGGAAAAGCACACTTCGGTGCCATAGATACTCCGGGAGAAGATCCGCATCATTGGGGATTTGAAGTCAATATCGCCGGGCATGCTGCCGGAGGACTTGCCAGTTATCTGGGAGAAGAGAACTACGGACATACCAAAGACGGAAAACCGGTATCTCTCATGGCTGTTCCCGGATTGGAGAAATATTGGGGAACAGAAACTTTTGTAACTGAAGCATTGACGTTGGAAGCCATTAAAGCACTGGATAAAGCGAAAAAGTATAATCAGCCTTTCTATTTGTATATGTCGCAATATGCCATCCACATTCCTTTGAACAAAGATATGCGCTTCTATGAAAAGTACAAGAAAAAAGGAATGACAGACCATGAAGCTGCTTATGCCACACTGATTGAAGGAATGGATAAAAGTTTAGGTGATTTAATGAACTGGCTGGAAAAGAATGGAGAAGCCAACAACACTATTATCATTTTTATGAGTGATAACGGAGGACTTGCATCCGAATCCGGATGGCGTGACGGCAAGCTGCATACACAGAATTATCCATTGAACAGTGGTAAAGGTTCTACTTATGAAGGCGGTATCCGCGAACCGATGATTGTCAGTTGGCCGGGAGTAGTAGCTCCGGGAAGCAAATGCAACAACTACTTGTTGATAGAAGACTTCTACCCTACTATTCTTGAAATGGCAGGTGTCAAGAACTACCAGACAGTTCAACCGATAGACGGTATCAGTTTCATCCCTCTGCTGAAACAGACAGGCAACCCAGCTAAGGGTCGGAGTCTTTTCTGGAATATGCCTAACAACTGGGGAAATGACGGTCCCGGAATCAACTTTAATTGTGCCGTTCGAAACGGTGACTGGAAATTGATTTATTACTATGGAACAGGAAAGAAAGAGTTATTCAACATACCTGATGATATAGGAGAAAGCAACGACCTTAGTGCACAGCATCCGGACATCGTGAAGAAACTTTCTAAAGAGCTGGGCAACTTTCTAAGAAAAGTAGATGCACAACGACCAACTTTCAAAGCGACAGGTAAACCTTGTCCCTGGCCGGATGAAATTAAGTAAATAGATTACCTAAATAAAAGAACTGTGGCGGGGAGTGTGGAATAATTC
>UMGJ01017148.1_pt1 | contig 48854 bp, 48 predicted proteins | sample 1965221 | NCBI WGS metagenome assembly UMGJ01 (sample SAMEA4836067, study PRJEB28245) | human gut metagenome | biome: gut microbiome; material: fecal sample | place: Denmark | collected 2008
CATATGGTAACATTCTGAAACCAAAATCAGCATTTGCAGCTTAGCAAATCACATGGAATACCACTCCGTTGTGGGTACGATTGTGGGTACGCATCGTGGTGCTGTGTCAAAGAAACACAGACCAGAAGTAGTCCAAACGCAAGTCTTATTCAACCGCATTTAAAAGGGCATATTCTCACAGCCCCTCTCTATTCCTTCACGAAACAACTCACCTCGTTCTATAATTCACATATACTATAGGCGTATACCCTTGCAACCTGACTTCTTTCTTCCATTGGTCAAGCCGATTTTTCAGCATCAGCATGTCAAGCCGGTTAATATCAGGCTTGCCATCCTCATTCTCAATATGTCTGCTTCTATCAAGAACAAACCAAATCGCCACCGACTTAATTACAGGCATATTATCCAGTTGATTATGCTTGTACAATTTCAGAGCTTCCAGTGATTGGTCAACAGCATAGCACAACTTTCCCGATGTGCTGCCAATTTTGACCGCAAACATTGTCTCTGCCTTGTAGAGATCCATGATTTCAACCATTCCGTTGCCAACAGGAACTGTAACGCGATCATGGTTTTCAAATCCATAATCCCGCTCCATAAGAAGGTTAAACACACGTTCTGCATAGTATTTCTTTTGCAACTGCTCTCGGATTTCCTTATCACTCTTACCCGAATACCGGAGTTCTGTTCGCTCCGCAAGCAATTTCGTTTCAATAAAAGTGTTATACTTTTCTTCCGAAAAGTCGTATTGCGGTTCGTAGTAAGTAGTGATTTCACTAATTGACGCTTGCAGATAGCTGAGATAATCATCATTATATTGATACCATTGTCCTTGGGACAGCAGGCATCGTTCCTGATCATCCGTGTAATCTATCATATCCCTTACGCATACTGGAGCAAAAACCATACCATCGCACTCACTGTACACAGCGATATTCAGCGCTTCTGTTAAAGGAATATGATTCGCTTCGCAGAAACTCCGAAGCACATCATCAGAAAGTGACGTTACTGTTTCCTTATATCGTCTGTATTTTAGGACAAATTCGTAGTCGTTGTGATTAAAAACTTCTGTTGCGCCAATTACCTCCAATTACGATACATGAATTTCATGCCGCGTCTCAACAAACAAATTTAGTCTTTCATTCAGAGACCGTTTCCTTTCTTGATCTTTAATGTGCGTAAATACAGGAATTTTATGCTTATCTGCCTCTGTGTCTACGATATTTTCAATATATGCAATGATGGCAGTTGCCCGTTCAAGTGAGTTTTCTGCACTATCTACACGAATTGACGTTCCAATTTCCACCATTGGCTTAAACAGCGTAAATTCATCCGGCAATTCTGCTTTCGCTTTCAGTTTTGCATAAGATTCGCCGCTGTCAAAGTCCAATTCTTCATAATTGACATAGGTGTTCACCATTTTATTTCGATGCGAATTGGGTGCTGTAAGCGTTGTTGTTTTTATTTCTTGGAAATTCATTTTTCTGGCAAACACAAATCCAAAATCCCGGTCACAAAATTTATCAATTAAGAAGAATGCGTGTCCAAATGTTATGGCGTAAACCGCACCATTCTCTTTTTTCAACAGCACAACTGCCTTGGGCAAAGGATTTGTCCTTACGCTCTCTTGATCAAATGCCGCTAACACCCAGTTGCTTAACAATTCCCGGCTTAATGGAACAGATGACGAGAAAGCAAAGTATGAGAGGCTACAAATGCTCTCATATAAATTGATGCTGCTTGATATCAGAACAAATTATCTAAAAACTTATGAGGATATGTATTTCATTCCTCTTGCGATTCAGAACATTTCTGCAAGCCCTTTGTCACGAAGGAACTTGGCAACAAGCTGCGCATCTCCAAGAGCGCCTACAAAGCCTGGCTGCCGATGTTCTACTGCATTCCCAGGGAGATCGTGCAGCAGCGCCCCATTTATCTGCAGCTGCCCCGCTGTCCGTATGAGATTCTGCGCACGGACAAGTACGACAAGATCGTCAATGACGATGCCTTCCTTGAAACCATCTGGGACGCATACGCGCTGTGCATCTGGCAGTACCTGCCCATCCCGGATAAGGACGAGGGCCACAAGCTGATGACGGGAAGCACCCACAATTACTCCGGCAATTTCCCGCTATGGCGTGTGTCGTACATGATTCAGGCACTCATCAAGGAAAAGCTGGAGAGCGAGGACATCTTCACACTGCAAAGGCTGTTCTGCCTTATGCCGGGCATGGAGATTGCATGGGCTTCTCTTGCCGACTTTGGCAGACTGGTTGGAAACCTGACGATGCAGATCATTGAAGAAAACCATTGGCAGCCCATGATCGACGAGGCGTGGCAAAGCCGCAGCGAGGAGGACTTTGACGAAACGCATATGAGCCGAGACAGAATCGACCAGTATCGCAAGTGGAGCCATTGCCGTTCCAGCATGGGCACACCTTTGTCTTTGGAACAGATCAGCGAAGGCGATGAAGGAGATGATACCGAACCCGCTGATCCGAAGGGTGAGTTTGAAGACGAGCTGCTCAGCAAGATCAGGATGGAAGCATTCCTGCAGCGCCTGCCAGAGCGCGACCGGCAGATCTTTGAGCTGAAGATGCAGGGGCTCACCGATCAGGCCATCGCCGAAAAGGTGGGATTCCGGAATCACAGCGCCGTCGTCAAGCGCAGAAAGCAGATTGCCCGGCAGTTCCTGGAATACACAGACGAAGAGAACCTCAAAGAAACGAATCCTTAACAACCCGACAACATCGACCACCGCCTGAGGACGGTGGTTTTCTGTTGCCAAAAATTCAAGGAGGATGAACGATGAATACCATCTTTGCTGACTTGCCCGATGTGCTGGATGCCAAAACGCTGGCACAGGCACTTTCCATTTCCAAATCCGGCGCATACGCCCTGATGAACCTTGAGGATTTCCCCACGCTTCAGCTCGGTGCGCGGAAGCTGGTGACCAAGCCGAATCTCATCACATGGATGAACAGGCATATCCGCGACGGAGGCGCAGTGAATGACCCACCTGAAGAAATCACCTGACCAGACAAACAGCGGCATGGACATCCCGGATGCAGCCATTGAGCGCATCGCCCGTGCCATGCTGCCCATGATACAACGATACTACGAGAGCGACGACGGCAAACGTGAGCTTGCCGCGTGGAAACAGAAACACGAGGAGGAAACCTATGCGAATCAACAATGAATTTATCATCGTCCGCGTGGACGCCGGCTACGGCAACATGAAGACTGCGAACATCATCTTCCCGACCGGGCTGGCGGCGATGGACACCAAGCCCTACTTTGATGGCGACATCCTGCACTACCATGGCAAATGGTACCGCATCGGCGAAGGCCATAAGGCGTTCAACCCGGACAAGACGGCTGATGAGGACTTCTACATCCTCACGTTGGCTTCCGTTGCCGCTGAGCTTCGGACAAAGGATATCACGGAAGCGAACATCTATCTTGCCATCGGCCTTCCCACGACATGGACTGTCCGCCAGCGCAATGCGTACCGCGAATACATGATGCGCAATAAGGATGTGGAGTTCGTATTCAACGACATTGGCTATCAGCTGCACTTTGTCCAGTGCAGCGTTTTCCCGCAGGGCTATGCTGCGATGGTGCCCATGATGGACTGGAACAAGAAGGAAAACGACTTCCAGAAATTCATGGGCATCGTCATGATGGCGGACATCGGCAACGGAACCATGAACATCATGCGGCTGGAAAATGGGCGGCCGCTTGACCAGCACTGCTGGACGGAGGTTTTGGGTGTTCATCAATGCGCGCTGACCATACGAAAACAGAAAAAGAATGATTGGATTCGATAGGATTCGTTGATTGTGACACAGAAATTCTATAGGCCATACAGGATTTTTTGCGTTTGGGTAGAAATAAATAACTGGTTTGTTGTCTTGCAATTGCGATTATTTTTTCCCCGATGTAGAGGATTGACAAAAATGACCAAAGGACGTTTGGAAGCATTCAGCGATGGCGTCATCGCAATTATCATTACGATCACAATCCTATTGATTGATTTGCCGGAAGGAAACGAATGGGCAGATCTGATGGCGATTATGCCGCTGATCGGCTGCTATCTGATCAGCTTCATTCTCGTAGGAACGAATTGGGTCAATCATCATCACTTGCTTCAGGTCACCCAGGAAGTCAACGGGAAAGTGCTGTGGGCCAATCTGCTGTTTCTTTTTCTTCTGTCTTTCGCTCCCGTTTCCCTCCGGATGGGTTGGAAAATCTGGCTTTGCCATGATTCCGGTTCGTGTGTATGTAGCGTTGAATCTGGCGTGCGCATTAAGCTATCTGCTGCTGGAGAAAACGATCATTCATTCCAGTGATTGTGATGTGCTGAAAGCAGCGGTCGATGAAAGTCGAAAGGAGCTGTGGACGATCAGCATCGAAGTGCTGGAACTGGCTTTATCCTTTATTCCCGGTGCACACTATGCTTCTTCCCCTCTGCCGGTGGTGGCAGTTGCGGCGTGGATCATTCCAGATTTGCGGATGAAGCGGGTTTTTGAAGAAGCCAGGAAGATAGAAGACCAAACAGGGAATCAGGAGAAATAATCGTATGATCGAAATGCGTTTGTTGGAAATCCTGGCCGCTTTTTCGGAGGAACGCACCCAGGCAGCTGCGGCGGAGAAGCTGCACATATCCCAGCCTATCTCCGCTGCCCATGTGGGTATTGAATGGGATCAAGGTCTTGCCGCTGAAATCAACCTGATCAAACAGGGTGTAAATGATCATCGGGAAAGTGTACCACCACATGGGATATCCTAGATAAATCGTATCATAGTCCCCGATGGGGATCGCGTTTTTGATGGCAGGGCGCTGATCCTCGTCGTGTTCTTTTTTGGCCAGCTTCACCAGGTTGTTATAATGGGCACGGTTGCTGTCGTAGGGCACGACAGGTTCAATTTCCATGATGTCCGCCCCAGTCTGTCGAGCGATTTCTTCCGCTACGGCCTTGGCGGTGCCGTACACGGAGAAATATAGGACAAGCTTCATCGCCATTTTATCCTCCTTACAGCACCTTCTCAAAGAATGGCAGAATGTAATCAAAGGCTTCGGAGACAAAAGGAGCCAGGTCATACATATCGAAGTGGCTGGCTTCGGGGATCATGTGGATTCTCTTCTTGCCATCGGGTACGGCTGCGAAAACTTCTTCAGAAGAAGGCTTCGACCAGGCGTTTTCACCGGTGATGACGCAGTAGGGCTTCTGCATATCCTTCATGATGGCAGGCACGTTGTACTTGATCAATTCCAGCTGGCTCCAGGCCACTACCTGATTGCTCCAGCGGGGATGGGTGCCTCTTGCGCTGTAATAGTATGCAGCGCCCTCATCAAATGCTTTGGGCATGAAATTGAGATACATCAGCTCACCTTCGCCCTTGTCATAGGCTTCCTTTGCGGCGATTACTTCCTCTTGCGGGCGGAAGAAGCCCATCATGGGTGAAGTGGAAATATCGGCAATGGCCGGAACGATGGCTGTAATGGCCTTGAGGCGGGGTTTCTTTACGCCCGCAACGGACATATAAGAGCCGGAGCCACAGATACCCAAACCACCGACTCGTTCGCTGTCCACGAAGGCAGGCTGCAGAGGTAATCTACTGCACCTTCGATGTCTGTTTCCTTCACATCTGGCAGTTCCTGTCCGCGGGGCATTCCTTCGCTTTCGCCAAAGTAAGTGCCGTCAAATACCAGCGTCACGTGACCAGCTTCTGTCAGCCGCTTAGCGTAAACGGATTGAGCCTGCTCCTTCACGGAGAGCATCGGGTCTGTCACCACAACGGCCGGATAATTCTTGCTCAAATCAAAGCTGTCCGGGATATACAGTAAACGGCAAGGCTGGTGTTCAGCGCTTTATTGAAAAATACGACTTTCTGAGTATCCATATATGGAAGTCTCCTTCTCTCTCAACTTTTTTATTTCAGCTTCAGTCCATCGCTGAATGCTTTGCCTACGATCTCGCCCACCACACGATAAGCGTTAAAAGAAGGATCGAAAATAATGGGACGCAGCTTGCCCAAATCAACTTTTCCATCCGTGAGGATGGATTCATCCACTTGGGAAGCGACGATTTCGCCGATGAGGTAGCCGGTTTCCGGGTCCCAATTCCGGACTTTGCACTCTAGCGTCAGGGGATATTCTTCGATGATCGGCGCATTGACGTGGACACTCTTATGAACGTGACAGCCTGCTTTTTCGATCTTGTTGAGCTTTTTGCCGGTTTCGACGCCAAAGTAATCGGAGATCAGCACAGTATCCGCAGTGCCGAAGGCTACAGTAAACGCGCCGGTCTTTTCAAAGTTTTCGGTGGTCTTATGCCTGGACAGCATCAGGGTGATTTCGCCCATGTCGCTCTGCATGCCCCAAGCCGCGTTCATGGCGTTTGGGGTTCCGTTTTCATCGTAGGTGCCGATGATGAACACACCTTCCGGGGTGATGACGGATTTCTTGCCTTCAAATTCAATGCTCATAATCAGACCTCCCTATTTTTATTCCTGTGCGTCAAAGTCCGGAGCCCACATTTTATAGCCGGCGATCTGCTCCGGGGTGCCGTTGTAGTAACGCTTGTTCTTATCCAATGCCGCGATTGTCGCCATTTCATCCGTGGTCAGCGCAAAGTCGAATATGTCGAAGTTATCCCGGATGTGGGCCGGATTGCGGGAGCCAGGGATCACCACATTGCCGCTCTGAATATGCCAGCGCAGGACGATCTGGGCGGGCGTTTTGCCGTACTTCTGACCAAGCTCCGCGAAGACGGGTTCTTCGATCAGGCTCTTATCGCCATGGCCCAACGGATACCAGGCCATCAGGCCGATGCCATAAGGAGCCAGTAACTTTTTGAGCTCATTCTGGGGATAATAAGGATGCGCCTCCACCTGCACGGTCTGGGGCTTGATTTCCGCGAAATCGATAGCCTGCTGCGTCAGACCCAGGGTGTCGAAATTGGAAATGCCGATGGAACGTACCTTGCCTGCCTTTACGGCCTTTTCAATATTCCGGTATCCTGCCTGCCAATTGTCCGTAGGCTGATGCAGGAAAAGCAGATCAATGTAGTCGGTATCCAGGCGGCGCAGGGTGTCGTCCACGGCAGTTTCGCTATCGTAGACAGAGGGCCACAGCTTGGTGACCAGATAAATGTCCTCGCGTTTCACGCCGCTGGCTTTCATAGCCCGGCCTGTGGCTTTTTCATTCTGGTAGGCGTTCGCGGTATCGATCAGGCGGATGCCGTCCCGGAGTGCGCTCTCAATGGCAGCCTGCGCTTCGGCAGGTGTAAAGGTAAACACGCCGATCCCGGCCATGGGCATCTGGATTCCGTTGTTCAGCTTGAAGTATTCCATGATGTTCCTCCTTATCACCGCCGTGCGGTGTTCATTACTTACACTGATATTCTACAGGAGAAACCCGCCTTTGTACATTACACATTTCCAATATCAGTATAGGTAATTCAAATACTGAAGGCTGCACATCAGACCTGTGCGGTCTTCACGATCACCAGTTTTTCTTTTCCTTGCTGGAATCATGTTGATGCTTGCGTTCCTCCACCATTTGGGCGAACCATTCCACCATATTGGGGTCATAGTGGGAAAAGAAGCTCGACTGCTTTTTGTCCAGGGTGGCGATGGCAGCCATGTCCTCATCCGTCAAAGTAAAATCGAACACATTGAAATTTTCAACCATCCGCTCGTAATGGGTGGACTTGGGGATCACAACCACGCCTCGCTGGATATGCCAGCGCAGCATCACCTGAGCGGTGGATTTGCCGTACTTTGCGCCGATGGCGGCAAGCGCTTCATTCTGGAACAGTCCGCCCTGGCCCTCGCCGAAGGGAGCCCAGGCTTCGATCTGCACGCCGTACTTGTCCATCCACTTTTGGGCCTCGGTCTGCTGGTTCAGGGGATGGGTTTCCACCTGATTTACCATGGGGCGGATTTTTGCGAAAGAGCAAATATCCACCAGCCGGTCCGGGTAGAAATTGCTGACGCCGATCGCCCGGAGTTTGCCTTCCTCGTAGAGGTCTTCCAGGGCATGCCAGGCCCCGTAATAATCGGAGAAGGGCTGGTGCAGCAGCATGAGATCAATATAATCGGTTTTCAGCTTGCGCATGGATTCCAGCACGGAGGCCCGGCAGGCGTCATAGCCGTAATGCTCCACCCACACCTTGGTGGTAAGGAATAATTCTTCCCTTGGAATGCCGCTCTTCTGGATGGCGTTGCCCACTTCTTCCTCATTGAAATAGCTCTGGGCCGTGTCGATGTGCCGATAACCTGCCCTGAAGGCGTCGCTGACGCAGCGCTCACATTCGTCCTTGGTCACCTGATATACGCCGTAGCCCAGGATGGGCATTTGTACGCCGTTGCTGAGTGTCTTGTATTCCACGACAGTAACCTCCTCTTTACTCTTCATCCGGCCATACTTCCGCGAGCATGGGGAAGGTGCTCCAGGCTTTGGGCCAGCCACAGTAGAAGGCCAGCTGGGTCACGATCTCGACGGCTTCTTCCCTGGTGATACCGTGCTCTTTGCCCAGGATCAGATGGGATTTGAGCTGCGGATATAGTCCGGCGGAGAACAGCGCCGCAATGGTGATCATGCTGCGATCCCGGGCGGAAAGCTGCTCCTCCCGTGCCCACACTTCGCCAAAGAGCACATCGTCGTTCAGTGCCGCGAACTGGGTGCCAGCTTGCCCAGGCGATCCCGTCCTGCTGTTTGTTTCTTTGCCATGTGCCATTTCTCCTTCTCTATATTGTTTGGTAGCGAAGCCAAATGCAATCCCCGTCGAGACGCTGTACATCGATCAGGGACAGCGACTTGGAACTATGATTTGCTGCAAACACTGAATCATCAAAGGCGGACGCAAGTCCAGTGCCGCCATCAATCACCGGAGGGATCACCAGACTGATTTCGTCGATCAGGCCAGCTTGCAGGAAAGCCCAGTCCACGATCCCGCCGCCGGACAGCAGCATCTTTTCAATGCCAAACTGCTCTTTCAGCTTCCGCACAGCCAGCGGCAAATCCAGGCTGTCCTTGCCCGCGAAAACATAGGATACGCCTGCCTGACGAAGATGAGCGATATAAGCGTCGCTGATATTCTCCTGCAAAATGGTGATAACGTGCATTTTATCACCCCGCCGTTCCACCATGCCGCTTTCCCAATGGATCGTGCCCTCACCGTCAATAATGACAGCGTATTTGTCCGCTTTTGCCGCCTGCCAGTCGGTACGGGGATAGGGTTCTTTCGTTTCCGGCAGATCGTACGCCAGGCTGTTCGCATAGATTTCCGATGCTGTAGTAGCGCCGCTGATCACCGCGTCGCAGGCGTATTCCTCCCGGATACGGGCAAAGGCCTGAAAGGCGGGCCGCAGTTCGGGCATGGAAAAGAAATCTCCGTCAATATTGCCGTCCACGCTTTGCAGGATGTGGCAAATAATCTTTGGTCTGTTCATGCCTGCCTCTCAATGCACCAGTGCCGTAAAGGTGAACTGGATCATCTTCCATTCGTCGTTTTGCAGCTGGAATATTTCAGTGGTCGTAAAGTGATGGGTCGTGGGCTGACCGCCCAGCAGCAGGCCGTAATCCACATCGCTGATCACAATGGCCACGTCACCAAAGGCACGGGCTTCTTGGCTGTGCAGGACGATTTCCGTTGGCTGGAAAACCTTCTTCTCAAAGGCGTCCATTTCCCGATCAAGGTCGCAGTTGCCGCCGATGTGCACAAAGAAGCATTTATCATCACACACCGAGCGCATGGCAGCCGTATCCGCCTGCTCAAGACCCTTCCAGAATATCTGAGACTGCTTCAAAACCTGTTCTTTCACCTTCGATTCCTCCGCTTATACTATTTTCAAATGAGAATGCGCCAAGGCGCGAGCAGATGGCGCAGGTGAATTTGGAAATAGTATTATTTCATGTTCCTTTCCCAGAAGGAAACCGCGTTGTAGATCCACCCATCCGCCACCGTGCCCGTTCCTAACCCAAAGCCGTGGGACAGGCCGGGAAACACCTCGATCATGACATCGGTGCCATTGGCCTGAATGGCCGCGATTCGCCGTTCCATGGTACGGTAGCTGGCAATGCCGTCATTGGTGCCCACGCAGTTATAGGTAGGCGGTTCGTTGCCGTATACTTCGCTGAGACCCGTATACTGCATGATCACCGCGCTGGGGCGGGGATAATCTTTTTCGCCAAAGGTCGCTGTGCCATAGCTGCCCAGCCAGGCCGCCATCCGCGCTCCCGCACTGCCGCCCCACAAGGAATAATCGGCTGCGTCCACTTCCAGTTCGTCCGCGTGTTCATGGATAAAGGCAATGGCATGGGCAAGATCTTCGCAAGCCGTCTGGGATCCGGGACGGTAGATCAGCGCAAAAGCGTTATAGCCCATTTTGCTCAGCTCCAGCGCGTGAGGAAAGCTGTCATGCATGGCCCCGACGTAGGCGAACCCGCCGCCTGCGTTGCAGATGGCGAACTTTGCGCCAGGATTGCCCTTGAAGAAGAACAGCCCGGTGTCAGCCTTCCAGGGATCAACTGCTATCTCTGCATCGGTATAGATGCGATAGAAAATTTGCTCTCCTGCATCAGCTTTTTCCCTCATATAATTGACGATCTCCACCGTCTTGGCGGGCTGGATATTGCTGTACCAGGTCAGGCGCAGACTGCCCAGCGTGCTGCCGGAATAATAGCCTGTGTCCACCGGGAAGATCATCCGGCCCCAGTCCCCGAAAGCGGGATAAGAAGTCACTTCATCAATCCTTGTGCCCTCGTTCCAGGTCACTTGTTCCGCCTCCACGGGGATCAGCCCCAGTATCGCGATGACTGCCAAAATAGCAGAAAGGAATCTTTTCATCCATTCTCGCTCCTTCCATGCGAATTACTTCGGGAAGAACAGCGGCAGGGCATGAAACATGAATTCCTGTACGGCTTCAAAATCGTGCTGACCGCCATCCTTCTGATAGAACACATAGTGTTCCGGCGGGAAGGCGCCGTCCCGGCTGAGCATTTCCTCCGCCTGCCAGATGGTCTGACTGCGAACCACATCATCCGTACCCACGGCATGATAGATGAAGTAGCCCCGCTCATTCAGGTTCTTTCCCGCTACCAGCTGCTGGATGAAATCCACATTCCTGACGGTCTGGAAATCGCCGTAAGTGCCGTAATACCAGCTGGAACCGCTCATGGGCAGGAAATAGCGGATGTAATCGGCGTCATAGCAGAACTGCATCCAGGTGGTTACGCTGCCCAGGGAAAAACCCCCGAAGGCCCGGTGATCCCGGGAAGCCGCCAGATCCTCCTTCGAGGCGGAAACCGCGAAGGTGTGGAACTGTCCTTCCACGGCGGGCATCAGATGCGCCTCGAAATCTAGGTGAAATTCCCGCAAAGCGTCCTCAGAGGAACCGAAGTCCCGGGCGCTGTTCTCGTTGTAGAAGGTGGCGGACACAGCGATAATGGGCTTGATTTCGCCGTTTTCAATCATGTGATCCAGCATATTTTTGACGGCGGTCACGCTGCTGCCACGCTGAAAATACTCCCCGGCGCTGCCGCCCCAGCCGTGCATCAGATACAGGATGTCATAGCGGGTTTCGAGATCGTTTTCGTCGTAGCCATAGGGCAGATAGACGGCGGCCGTTTTCTGCACCGGTACGTTGCCGTTCAGATAATCTTCGGAATCATAGGTGATCCATTCAATGGTACCCTGGTGCTCCGCCGGCGTGGAATACACAGCGGGCACGGGAGTGGTATAACCGGTTTGCGGTATTGTCAAAGCGTTTGATTCTCCTTCCGCATGGCCTGCGCCGGAGGCCATCAGCATCAAAGCGCAGCAGAATGATAAAAGCTTTTTCATGGGGTGATCATTCCTCCTTTTTGCTGGCTGAACAGCCAGGTCATGATTTCGGGCTCCCGGGCAAACAGTCCGCCGCCGCCATGCTGGCTGCGCGCGTTCCGCTCCGCAAACCAGGCGGCATCCTTCACATCCAATACCAGCAGCCGATTGATTTCCTCCTCCGTCAGTCCTTTTTGAAGATAGAGCGCTTTCAGGGTGGCATAGGCCTGCTTCGCGGAATCGGAACCGTAATAGTCGTCATCCTCACCGATGGCCAGGTACAGCGGCGTTTCCTGCGCCGCCAGCACATTCAAATCCCCGTCCCACTGGGAGCTGACGTGCAGCGCGCCGGCGTACAGCTCAGGCCGCAGCCCCAGCACCAGGGAAAGCGTTTCCCCACCGCCGGAATAGCCGCTGATATAAACCCGAGCCGGGTCAATGGCATACGTGCTGATCATGCATTCCGTCAGGGCAATGGTCTGCCTGGCGCTGGTAACGCCCCAATCGTTCAGCTGGGGCGAAACCACAATCATCCGGGCATTGTACATCGGCCCCGCAAAAGGGAAGGGCTCCCGCAGGTCGCTTCCGACGCCCTGGAAATACAGCCCGCCCCAGCCGGGCAGCGCCATATACAGCGCATAGGGAACCGTTCCGTCGTAGCTTTCAGGGACATACAGGTTGTAATGGATCGTTCCTTCAGTATCAGACATGAATACCTGATCCATTTGAAACATGATTTCATTCTCTGCCAGCGCGCCGGAAAGCATCAGCAATCCTGCCAGCAGAAAGCAAATCAGGGCTTTCATGCTGTTCACCACGCAATCTGATCGAGGAACGCGGCAAACTGACTGCGGGTTTCCTCATTGGGCGTCTGGCATTCCACGGTAAAGCGATCCACGATCACGGCATCCGGCTGATAGGACAGGATCTCTTCGGGAATTCCGGCAAAGCCGCTGCCCCGATGGATGCCGAAGAACACGATCTTTTTGCTGGAAAGATCAGCTTGCTGCAGCACGGTCAATATGGATTGGGGTGCGCCATACCACCACACCGGGGTGCCCAGGTAGATGACATCATACCGGGAAAAATCGGGCAGTTCTTCCTGAAACGCCAGCATTTCGTTATTCTCCTTTTGCTCTCGGGCTGGGTTCATCATTTCGCCAAAGCCCGGCGCGTACAGGTCTGCTACCCGCAGGGAATAAACATCGGCATCCAGCCGCTCTGTGAGCACGTCCACCATCACCAGCAGGTTGCTGGTGTCCCGGACGCGGGTTCCTGCCATGCTGGCCTGGCTGACAGCATCCGCATCCAACCCGGTGGTATCGATGTTTTCGCTGTAATCGAAATAAAGAATCAAGGCTTTTTCTTCTTTATCGGCATAGCTGATACCCACAGACGCCAGCAAAGAGAAAAGCAGCAAAACGGCAACCCATTTTTTCATCTCAATCCACTCCTTTTCCGTATCATCCATTCATGATCCTGATCATATTGTAAAGAAAGAATGCTGATATGTACATTACAAAAGGCTGATACCAGTATTTGCAATGCGTATACTGGATAGCAGAACAGACAGACCGGTAGCCCAGTCTGCCTGTTTTCAGCCTTCGATCAAACGGGAATGATAATTGTGCGTTGTCAAACGCGCCACCTGAATGCTGATCTCATACAGCAAATATAGCGGCACACCCAGAGCAACCTGGGAGACGACGTCTGGCGGGGTCAGGATCGCGGCCAGTACGAAAATGCCCAGCAGGACATATTTTCGCTTGCCCGCCAGCATCCGGTAATCCGTCAGCCCCGCCTTGGTGGTCAGGTACAAGGCCACAGGCAGAAGAAACGCTATGCCGAAGGGAACAATAAAACCAAACATGAAGCTCACATACTTGTCAATGGACAGCATAGGCGTAGCCAGGTTTTCGCCCTGGATCAGGAAAAAGTCAATCGCCAGCGTATAAATGGCAAAATAGCAGAAGCTCACGCCTGCCAGGAACAGCAGCACGGCAATCATGAATAATCCCTTGGCTTTTCGCTTTTCTCCCTCATACAAAGCGGGTTTGATAAAGCTCCAGGCTTCCCAAAGGATCACCGGGCCGGCGGCAATGAAGGCAGCGATCAACGCTACCTTGAATTTTGTCACCAGTGCTTCCGATAAGGCGGAATAGATGATCTCGATGCCCCGCTGCTGAATGGGCTGCACGATCCAGATCATCAGACGATCCACTGCCAGCATGTACACCAGGAAAAAAGCACCCGCCAGTGCACAAACAGAGATCAGAATCACCCGACGAAGCGCCAGCCAGTGTTCCATCAAAGTCCCGGCTGTACCTGTGGTGATCTCTGCCTTCTTCCTGTTCACATTTGATTCTCCTCACCCGCACCGTTTGCTGTATCGTCCTTGACTTCTTTTTTGAAATCCTTGATACTTTTGCCCAGCGCTTTCCCAACGCCCGCCAGCTTTCCTCCGCCGAACAGCACCAGAGCCAGTACCACGATCAATATGATTTCAGTTGTTCCCAGACGCATGGTTCTCTCCTCCTTCTTTTTTTGAATCCTGATGCGATGAAACCGTCTCTCTGACATCGCGAATGCTGTCCTTCAGGGCTGCTTCCGCCTGCCGGATAGGCTGCGTTACATCCAGCTCTTGTTTGGCATCCTTGATTTCCTGCTGGATACCCTTTGCTTCATTTTCCAGCTCGTCCAGGCCCATTTCCGATTTCAAATCCGCCATCATGCGCCGGAGCTTCTTCACGGCCCTTCCCAACCATCGGGCTACTTTGGGAAGGTCCTTCGGGCCTACGATCACAAATGCAATGAGAAGGACGAGCATCAGTTCCGAAAACCCGATCTGAAACATGATCCCCGCCCTCCTCATTTAATCATTTGAGCTGGATTATTTTAGCGTTTCAAGCCATGTGGAGATTTCTTCATCCGAAGCTGTGCCAAAGAAATTGATCCCATCGATCCAGTTTCCCGTACCGGCTTTTTCCGCCAGGTGCGCGCCGCTCTCTCCATAACCGGAGGCCTGGGATGTGGAGAAGGAAATCACCGTTTTTCCGGTAAAGTCGTTGGCTTCCACAAAGGCATCCATGACCCAGGAAGCGTCCTGCCACCAGATGGGGTAACCGATGTATACGGTATCATAGTTTTCCCATCCCGCTACCTCAACCGAGACCAGCTCCACCGGCAGTTCTCCTGCCTCGTGTTCTTTAACCACCCGGCTTTCGCGGTCCCGCCAATTGAGGTCTTCATCAGTGTACGGATTCACAGGCTCCAGGGCAAACACGTCCGCGCCGGTCAGGGCGGCAATCTGCTCCGCAATCGCCTGGGTCGTACCCGAAGCGGAGTAATAAACCACCAGCGTGCGGCTTTCCTGCTCCGCATAGGCGACAGACAGCAGGAGCATGGTTGTCAGGATCAATACAAGAAATCGTTTCATTTACGGGTCTCCTTCAATACGTGTCGTTCAGTTCAGCCCTTTTTCCGTCAGCCAGGCTTCAATATGATCCGCGATGACCTGGTTGTTCATTTCCTGGAACATGAAATGGCTGTTGCCGGTGATGCCGATGGCAGGCAGATCGATCACGGTTGCGTCGCCGCCTGCGGCGTTATAAGCTTCCGCGAAGGAAACAGCGCCGGCCTTGATCATGCTCCAGAAGCCGGAGCTCATGATGTCCTGGGGCCCGTTCTCCATATAATCGCCAAAGTAGAAGATAATCGGGATCTTGGCATCCAGCAGCTTCTTATACTGGTCGCTGTCCACCTGAGGCGCTCCGCCGGGTTCAATGGCGATAATGGCGGATACATTTTCCACGTCCACATCCCAACCGACCGCGCCGCCCTGAGAATGAGTGATAAAGATGGACTTATTGCCCGTGCGTTCCTTCACTTCCGCCAGCACAGCGGAAACGGCAGCGGCGGATTTTGCCTGATCGAAATTCGTGGTGTTGGGGGTCATCTGACGGAAGAACTGGTTCTGGGTTTCCTCTCCCTCCGGGAACTGGCTGCCTTCATAGCGTTCCGGGGCCACCCGGCCAATGCGGAAATGGGTGTACCAGGCCTGATCGCCGGGCTTGTAATCCTTGGATTCGGCAGACCAGGCGTCCAGGAAGCCGTCCTGGGTCATGGTAACAGCAGCGCCCGCTTCGCCACGTCCGGGCTGATCTACCAGGTAAGCAGCATGACCGCTGCGCAGGAACATCTGAGCCCAGCCATCCCGTCCGTCCGGGGTCGTCAGCCAGCCCATGCGGCTCTGACCGTAGCCGTGGAGAAACACGATGGGATTGCCGTTGTCGTTGGCGGGCGTCATATACAGCACGTTGGCGTGATCCACATGGGCGGTATTGCCAGGGCGGTTGGCGTCCATCCAGTTGGTGGTTGGATCATAGTCGCCTTCTACAGGCTCGGTCACGGTGCCGCCCGCGGAGAACATGCCGATCTCGGTGAGCGTCAGAGGAGCGGCTGTCTCCTCCGCGAAGACAGAAACAGCAGACAGGAGCATCATCAGGGAAACCAAAACGTACATCCATTTTTTCATGATCGTTTTCTTCTTTCATCAGCCGCGCATATTGAAGTTGCCGTGGCCGGTCTGCATGGCGTTGATGGTGGCCATGTCGTCATCGGACAGGACAAAGTTAAAAATGTCGTAGTTCTCGGCGATATGGTCTGGATTGCTGGAGCCGGGCACGGCGATGAAGCCCTTCTGCACCTGCCAGCGCAGCAGAATCTGGGGTACGGTTTTGCCGTACCTTCCGGCAATCTCCAGCAAGGTGGGATGGTTGAAATAGTTCTGGGTGAAGCCTCGGCCTCCCAGGGGATACCAGGATTCGATCTGCATGCTGCTGGCTGCCGCATATGCCTGGAAATCGTCCCAATGGAAGAAGGGATGATTCTCGTTCTGCACCAGTACGGGCTTGATTTCGGCGGCATTGTACATGCGATCAAAGGTGGCGTTGTCCCGGTAGATGTTGGACAGGCCCAGGGAGCGGATCTTGCCCTCCTTCACCAGCTGTTCCATCTGGTGGTAGCCGTTTTCGTCGTTATCGCGAGGCACATGATGCAGCAGCACCAGGTCCACATAATCCAGCTGCAGCCGCTCCAGGGAGCCCAGCACGCTGCCCCGGGCGTCGGCAAAATCGCTGTCCCACACCTTGGTGGTAACGAACAGCTCTTCGCGCTTGATGTAGCCTTCCTCGATGGCGCGCTTGATGCCCCGGCCCACGCCGTCCTCATTCCAATAAGCACGGGCCGTGTCCACCAGATGATAGCCGCACTTGAGGGCACTGTACACGGAGTTTTCCGCCACATCCGGCTGCAGGGCGTAGGTGCCGATGCCGATGACCGGCATGGTGTAGCCGGAGGAGAGCACCTTGTCCGGCACAAAATAGGTCTGGTCGCCGCTCATCACATACGGGGTGTCGGAAATCACATGCACTTCATTGCCGATGGCGGGATCGACGATCTGGCTGCCCTCCGCAAAGGCGGCGGGGCCCAGGATGCTCATGGCGGCGAGCCCGGCAGTGCCGGCCAAAGCGCCTTTCAGAAACTGACGGCGAGTGATCTGTTCCTTTTTCATAGAGGTACATCTCCTTTCATTTTTGCGGGCTTACTGCCCATCGGCCAGCTGTGTAGCCAGCGTAACAGCGGCTTCGTATATTTCATCTGTGACCTTATCGCCCACAGAAAAGCCGGACAACTGAGGATTGGTTTCCACGGCAATGTGCTGGAACCAGCCGCCAGCCGAGCCGTGCCAGTGCATGACATTCGGTTCCACCCGGGCCACGGTGCCCGGCAGCAGCAGCTCCGGCTCCTGGCCTTCCACCTGATGGATGCCGATGCCGCCCACCGCAATCAAGATCTGACCGCCCGCGTGGCTGTGCCAGTCGGTGCGGCAACAGGGCTCGAAGGTGACGTTCATCATGGTGTCGGCGTTCCAGATTGTGTCCCGCTCCACCATGCGGAAAATGTAGCTTTGCCCGGTGAACATAAAGCGCGAGGCAGGATTGGGATCGCCCATCGGGAGAGGAAGCAGCGCAGCATCCGCTACGGGCTCGGCCAGCGCCGGGATCATGCCGCACAAGAAGATTGCCGCAAGCAGTCCTGCGAAAATGCGTTTCATGGTTTTCGTCCTCCGTTTCTCTATATCACCAGCGAATGCTCAGACGATTTCGCCAGGCACAGCCTGTCCAGCCACCGGGAAACAGCCTGGGGGGCGCTTACTTCCGCGTCGTGCATCTCAATCGCCAGGCCGTCCAGTACCTGAGATTGAGGTAGCTTTTCCCGAATCATCTGCCATGTGCCGCTGTCCCTGGCCCCCAGGTGTGTGTTAAAGGGAATCACAGTTTTTCCGCTGAAATCAGCCTGTTCCAGAAGCGTCAGAAGGATCATGGGAACGGTGTCGCACCAGATCGGATATCCCAAGAAGATTTCGTCATAAGGGACAACGGACAGGGAGGTTAGAATCATAGGTCGAAGCTGCTGATCATGCTCCCGTTGGGCGCGGCGGGCAAGATCGATGTAATGGCTTCGGTCTTTGTCATAAGGGACTGCCGGTTCGATGGCCAGCAAATCAGCACCGGTTTGGAAAGCGATTTCCTCCGCCACTCGCTTCGCCGTGCCGTATACCGAGAAATAAAGAACCAACCGCCCGCTCACAATGCTACGCCTCCCTGATCCATACATATTGTAAAAGACAAATCCTTGCGTGTAAAATGCTTTTGTGGTATAATTGTATAAATGTTATTTATGCTGCAGCGAAGGAGGCTTGTCCATGATCGATATTTTTCTGTTGGAGCAGCTGGATGCTTTTGCCCGCACAGGCACCCTCAGCCGGGCGGCGGAGGAACTGCACATCACCCAGCCCGCCCTGAGCCGCAACATGAAAAAGCTGGAAGCTACTCTGGGCGTTTCCCTGTTCAATCGGGAAAGCAGCAAGATCACCCTGAACGAAACGGGCAAAATCGCCGCGGAATACGCCCGCCGCGCCTTGGACGCAAACCAGGAAATGATCGAAATGACGCTGGCCTTTGACCGGCGGGAGCGCAGCCTGACCATGGGCTCCTGCACCATCCTTCCGATCTACGACGTGCTGCCCCTTTTGCAAGAACGGTTCATAGGCAAGGCCATCACCACGGAACTGTCTGACCGGGAAAGATTGCTGGCTAATCTGCGCAATCACCAGTATCAGCTGATCATTCTGGCGGATCTGCCGGAGGACGGCGATCTGTATTGCCAGCGCCTGATTGAAGACCGCCTGTGCGTTTCCTTTGTGCCGGATCATCCGCTGGCACAAAAAGAAGCGATCACCTTCGCTGATTTGCAGGACGTCAGCCTGATCGCCGCAGGAAACGCCGGATATTGGATATATATTTGCGAGCAAAACCTTCCACCCCGGAACCTGGCGATCCAGAACAATGTGGAGACCCTGGCAGAATTGGTGAGTTCCTCCTCCATGCCGGTATTCTCATCCCAGCGCCTGGTGGACATGGGAAACGCCGCCCCCGGGCGCGTTACCGTCCCGATCATGGATGAATCTGCCCGCGCAGTTTTCTATCTGATTTGCCTGAACAGCGAGAAGAACAAATATACTTCTCTGTTTAATGCCGTCAGATCGCAGACGATTAGGAATTACGACGCTGCCATCCCATTCCTCAAGCATTAGACACTATATGTTAATTGCAGATATAAAAGGTTTGCTCATGGTATATATACTTATTTCTTAAAGTCTTAATTCACCCTTGACAAATCGCGTCTCGTGACAAGTCTCGAATCACGGCAAATCAATTGCGGAAGATACATGGTCTTATCGGCTACACTATTCGACCGTACTTAGAAGAACAATTGGCAGATAAAATTCGAGAATGGATGGTTGATCATTCGGCGAAAGTGATCGCAATTTATAATGGGACGGCTGGCGGAACAAAAAAGACAATTGATTATGCTGAGCATCGTGGTGTAAAGGTGGATATCCATGAGACATAAAAAGCAAAGGAAGTGACCGTATGTACAGTCATTATCTGGATACGTTTATCTGTGTTGCAGATACAGGCAGTTTTTCAAAAGCAGGAGAAAGAATGTTTATTAGTGCGACAGCGGTGATGAAGCAGATCAACCAAATGGAAGCAAAACTTGATATGCAGCTCTTTGAAAGAACGCCAAAGGGACTACTGCTTACACCTGCAGGTAAATCGTATTATCGGGATGCTAAATTTATGATCCGTTATGCGCAGGAAGCTAAGACCCGTGCTGAAAAAGCAATGAAAAACGCAGAGGTAGAGATTCGAGTTGGTGTTTCTGCACTTGCGCCAACGGGGTTGCTTATGGAGCTTTGGCCGCATATTCAGCATTTGATGCCCAGTATGAAACTCAAGGTTGTTCATTTTGAAAATACAGAGGAGAATGTCAAAGACATTCTCGCTAATTTAGGCACTGGCATTGATGTGATTCTGACTATGCATGATGATGGAATTAAGAAACTGCGCGGCTGCAGCGGAACGGAATTGTGCAGGATTCCACTCATGTGCGCTGTTCCATTGTATCATCCGTTGGCGATAAAGGAACATCTTTCCCTGACAGATCTATATGATGAAACGCTGATGGTTATCCGAGAAGGCTGGGCAAATGAGATGAATAGACTGCGCCGGGATATCTATGCCTGCCACGATCGGATTCAGATCGAGGACTTTCAGACGTATACCATCGATGTATTTAATGAGTGCGCTGAGCATGGAAAGATTCTGGTTACGGTAGAGGATTGGAAGAATGTGCATCCTCAACTGAAGAACATTCCTGTCAACTGGCCGTACTACATGAGTCTGGAGATTGTTCATGCACATGAGCCTTCGGAAGATGTTAAAATCTTCCTGAAGATGGCGAAGCGGGCGTATATAGAGCATATTCAGGAAAAGTATCAACCCTAAGGTTAAAACCATAGAACGAAACGGCAATTCTCTTTTTTAACGCCCGACATTATAATACTAGCCAGAAAGGGATTGATAAATAATCCTCAAGTTTGAAAGGAGAAAAGCTATGAAGAAAATGTTGATGCTCATGCTGACACTGACACTGACGTTTGCGGTCTGCACCGCGATGGCCATGACCCCTGGCACCTATATCGGCACGGCAGACGCTCGCGGTGGCATGATGACCGTGGAAGTGACGGTGACCGAGGACAAGATCGAGAGCATCGTGGTGAAGGAGCATGCCGATACCATCGGCATCTGCGAGCCGCCGATCGCCATGATTCCAGCTGATATCATCGCATATCAGTCCCTTGACGTGGATACTGTTGCCGGCGCGACGTTGACGAGCTATGGCGTGATCAACGCTGTGACCGACGCGCTCAAGCAAGCTGGCGCGGATATCGATGCGCTCAAGGCTGTCGAAATCGTGAAGCCGCTTCCGGCTGCCGAGGATATGCAGACGCAGGTCGTCGTCGCTGGCGGCGGCATGGCAGGTCTCGTTGCGGCTGTGACGGCGGCGGATAATGGTGCTGATGTCATCCTCGTTGAGAAGATGAGCTTCCTTGGCGGCAATCTGCTGCTGGCCGGGGGCGGTTTGGGTACAGTCGGCGCGGAAACGGTACCGGAAGATGACAGCTTGGAGCGCGTGATGGCGTATTTCAAGGAGGTCAACTCCACCTCCTCCCGGCAGCCGGATTATGACTTCATTGAAGCGATCCTGCCGCAGACGGGCATTGCAATCGACTACCTGACCAATCACTTTGGTTTGGAGCATACTTCCAGCGACCGTGGTGATTATGTGCGTACCAACTTTGGTCAGGGTGCCGATCTCACTGCAAGCCTGCAGAGGATTCTGGAAGAGCAGAACGTGACAATTCTCTATGATACCAAGGCTGAGCACATTGTCATGGAGGACGGCGCGGCGATTGGTCTGGTTGTTTCCAACGCAGGTGGAGAGTTCACCATCACTGCGGATAAGGTCATCATCGCGACCGGCGGCGCGTCCCACGACCGCGAGCGCCTGCTGGCAGCGAACCCTGAGCTGGCTGTGACGGCCATCTACGAAGAGGCTGCTGTGAGCAGCACTGGCGACGGCTTTGCGATGCTCGAGGAGATCAGTGCGAAGATGGGCCCGGGTCCATTCATCAAGTCTGCCTATCCGGACTTCTCTCCGGCTTTCCGTCAGACCTTCCGCAATAATCCGTCCGACGGTTCCAAGCTTGTCGTGGACGCCGAGGGCAAGCGCTTTGCCAACGAGGCACCTTACAACCAGATGTATCTGACCAAGAACATGCTGCGCCATGCCAGCCCGATGTACTTCACCATCTATGACGAGGCGACCGCTCCGGAAGCGTTCCTCGCGCAGATGAAGGAGTGGGCTCCGTCTGATAATAAGAACATCGTCGTACACGCAGATACAATCGAAGCGCTGGCTGTGAAGCTGGACATGGATCCTGCGACCCTGAAGGCGACGTATGACGCCTATCAGGCGGCCTGCCAGAGCGGCGTTGACACGGAGTTTGGCAAGACCGCTGCAAAGCTGGTGGCTTATACCGGCGAGGGCGGCTACTATGCGGCCCGTCTGTTCCCAGCCTCCTGGGGCACCATCGGTGGCGCGCTGACCGATCTGCAATTCCATGTTCTGGATGCGAATGATGTAGTGATTCCGAATGTCTTCGCGGTTGGTGAGTGCGCGACCTCCATGCTCTTTGGCGATTACTACTTCGGAGGCTATTCTCTGGGCTTCTACACGGCTGCCGGCAAGATCGCTGCTGAGACTGCTGTTGCTGAGATCAACGCAAAGTAAAACCTTCTTCTTCTTCTCTATCCCGCAGGGCTTGTTCCCTGCGGGAACTTTTTTCTTTCGGGCATTGACCGGGCGTAACAACCGGATGATATGCTGATTGCAATAAAACGATGGCATTGTAAAAGGAGGTTACTGAGCGCTTCGGCTATGAGTGCATATGTTCGACCACAAAAGATGTCTGAATCGTCTTGATCATATGTCCAGTCTGAAAGGTATAGTGGTCCATGGGCGGCTGGCTACTGCTGAACGGGATGCTCGCAGCGCTGATGGACAGGCGCGTGCAGCGGATGGACATCGAGTTTTCCGGGAAGGAGTAACGGCGAATGATTACGGTGGAAAATGTGAGCAAGCAATACGGCAGCAACAGCGTGCTGCAGGGGATCTCCGTGCATCTGCATGAAGTGGCAATCTACGGCCTCGTCGGTGCGAACGGCTGCGGCAAGACGACGCTGATGCGCTGCATCTGCGGCTTCTCCCAGCCGACGTCCGGGTATGTCGTCGTCAACGGCTGCCTGATCGGCGGCAAGTCCGCGCTCAGGCGGAATCCTGAGCTGGCCAAGGCCGATGCGGGCATCATTAGCCGGGTATCCGACTTTGCCCCCAACACGGGCGTGATCATTGAGACGCCGGGCTTCCTGCCGCACGAAACGGGCCTGCAGAACCTCATGCTCCTTGCGGCGATGTCCGGCAGGGCGGACAGGCTCCGGGCCCGGCGCGCCATGATCGAGCTGGGGCTTGACCCGGACGAGAAGAAGCCCGTCTGGAAGTATTCGCTCTGCTAGCGTCAGCGGCTGGGCTTTGCGCAGGCGTTCATGGAAGACCCGGACGTGCTGATTCTGGATGAGCCGTTCAACGCGATGGACAAGGCGTCCATGGAGGAGGTTCATGACCTGCTCCAGCGCTTCAAGGCGCAGAACAAGACCGTCCTGCTGGCCAGCCACAGCGCAGAGGACATCGCGAGGGCCTGCGACGTGATCTATGAGATGGAGGATGGCGAGCTGCACCTTGTGAAGAGGTGAACGCACAAGCCCTGAAACGACGGCACGGTGAGGCGGTACGAATGACGGAGGGTCATCCGGCTTTGATCAGCTCCTGCGAGGAGCATACGGCGCTCCTGGTCGAGCGATACAGTGCCCAGCTGGTCGGTCTTTGCTTCCGGCTGCTGCGGGATCTCTATCTGGCACGGGATGCAGTACAGGAAACCTTTTTGAAAGCCTACCTGAAGCGCGGGAGCTTTCGGGGAGAAAACGAAAAGAGTGAAAAGGCCCGTCTGATGCAGATCGCGGTGAACGTCTGCCGGGATCAGATGCGGACGAGCTGGTTTCGCCTCTCCGACAGCGAAAGCGCTTTGGATGCGCTTAACCAGGCGGCAGGGGCAGCGCCTGAGGAGGTTGTGCTGCTCCGCATCTTGATCGGTTCTCTGCCGAGGAAGTACAGCGTGGTGATCTGGATGTACTACTATCAGGATATGGCGGTATGCGAAATCGCCATTGTGCTCGAAAGATCGACAGCTGTTGTGTACCGAAGGCCGAGGGAGGCCGGGCAAATGCTCAGAGCATCCGTGTAGCCGGAGTAGATCGACCGTAAAACGCGCACATCTTGATGCAATCTGAAAAACAGCGGCGAAGAGCCAGACACTTCGATGCAGAGCCATGACCGCTGGTGAAAGAGTAGAGATGACATATGAACGAAATACGATGGATTTACTGCCCGATTTGCGGCAGAAAAACACGAACGAGGGTATATCAGGACACTGTGCTGGTGAAATTCCCGCTGTTTTGTTCCACATGCAAGAAAGAAACCCGAATCAATGTGGTGCAGATGAAAATGGTTGTAAGCGACGAGCCAGACGCCTAGAACACAGAGCCTGCTTCCCCGGTACGCGAGGCTGCAGGCTCTGTCTGTGTATTGGGCGATATGCGCCGTCTCAAGGTTCGGCGTTCTTTGTGCGGAGCTTATTGAAGACGGCTCCTATGAAATGCTTTGCGTATTGATCAAAACTGATGCGCTGTACTGATGCACAAAGATGCTTCATCGAGAATTGAAAAACCAGAATCCTTTTTAAAACCAAATGAAGGATTGGCTTGATTAGGCTTTAATGCGGGATTCTCTTTACCTTTAGAGGAATACGACATTGTTGCAGATGATTTCCTCGACCTGCGCCTTGATGGTATTCATCATGCCTACCCATCTCATCGGATCAGCTGCTTTCAAATCTTCATTGATACCCGCCTCAGCTGCCATTTGCGGAATCATCTGATCCAGAAGGCGCTGAGCTTCTGAATCCACTTCGTGCAGATCATCATACAGTTTTCCGCTGAGGAGCAGTCGGCTGTACAACCAGGGACGATGCTCTTTCAGATACTCCAGCCTCGATCTGCCGTATTTGTAGATAGGCTGACTGCTTTCAATTTCAAGATCGGGGAGGTAATAATCCCCGACGAGGGTGTAGTCCAGTCCGTTTTTACTGTCGTGGATTCTGGAAGGGAGCGTATTCATCGTGTTTCCTCACTTTCTTGTGGTGTTGGTCATGAAGTGCTGCTGCAGGCGTTGACTGTTTTTTTAACTGATCTCCTTTCATCGTTTGATTCTATCACACCACAATACTTGAGATAAAAAGAAGAAATCCGAACCCATCCCCAACCGGGATGATGTTCGGATTTCTCAAGTATGGTGGAGCATAGCGGATTCGAAGCGCGTCACTTGCTTCCCCCTGCGTCCCATCATGTACCATCTGGAATACATGTTGTACCATCCAGCACAACAATTTTACTCCGAATCCCATCGCATCCCACCCGGTTAATGGTACTGATAATGGTATTAGTCAGATTGAAGCGGTCTGGTTCGGCTTGTTTTGCTGCAATCGTTATTTTCCCCTTCTCACTCCTCCGGCACAGGAATCGTAATATTCAGATTAAAAATCCCATTTTGCGGCAGGAGCGCCATGTTGCCGTCGTACTTTTCCACCACCATACGAATGCTCTTGACACCGTAGCCATGGTAAAACTCGTCGTCCTTGGAGGTGCGCGGAATGCCATCCGCCATGATGAGTTCGCCTGTGTAGTTGTTCTCCACATGAATAATCGCCATGCCGAGTTCTTCCTTCACGCTGACGAAGATGATGCGCTTTTCTACGTCGTCCAGCTTGCACACCGCCTCCATCGCGTTGTCCAGCGCATTGCCAAACAAGGAGAATAGGTCGGATGGCTGCATGAAGGATAGACACTGCCCGTTCGCGATACAGTCGAGCTTGATGCTGTTTTTCTCGCACAGGAGCTTCTTCTCCATCAGGCAGACGTCCAAGATTTCGTTGCCCGTTTGCAGGGAAGAGTCGTAGACGCTGATAATCTGTTCCAGCTCGCGAATCGCGTCGGGATCGGTCGTGCTGGTGATGTGGGAAATCTGATGCTTCATGTCGTGGCACTTGATGTTTACCATTTCCACGTTGGCTTTGGACGTGCGGTACTGCTCTTCCTGCATATGCACCAGCTGGGTAAGGAAATTCTTTTCATCGGTAAGCGCCTGATTGCGGAACAGGCCTCGTTCCAGCATCAGCGCCAGCACGCAGCATACTACGTCGTAGATGCTGACCAGCACATACAGCTTCGTCATGCTTCGAGCAGACAAGTATGGTTCCATGATGAATTTGATGACAATTGTAAACAGGATGAGCAAGCCGCCGACAATCAGATTTTCGCGATTCTGAAAACTCAGCTCTGGGTGCTGTTTCATTTTGCGGACAAACAGATAGTACGCTGCCAGATAAACAAGCAGCATGACAGCTGAAATAATCGCCACTGCTTGTACAGAATCATACGCCCAGCCGGATAACGCCAGCACGTCATCATAAAGCACATAGGATAAATGCTGCGTCGCCAATGCACAGGTCATGCAGAACATGGCCTCCGACTTTTCACACCTCATGCACAGCTGAATGCTGCCATAGCCAATGAGGAAAAACAGCAGATACTTGGCGATGCCCATCGCTGATATTGCCCACGCTTTGGACGGTATAATGCCCGACAAATGATGCCAAAGGACAGAATTGAGCAGCATCAGCCCAATCGCCGCCGCAGCTCGAATCGCAAAATTCTCCCGGCGCTCATAATAATGGCAGTACACCCATGCTGCCAGCACCAATTCCAGCACGAAGCCATGCGCAACGAAGAAGTCCCCAATCCATGTAATCATCAACTTTTCCCCTGCCCCAGCCAGTTTGTCAGCTCGTTGATGAAGCCCTTGCGCCGCGTCTGCGATATTTTGAGCGTCTCATCGTTTGACAGCGTCACCAGCAAATCGCGGCTGTTAACTTTCTTGATAAACTGCGGATTGACCAGATAGCAGGCATTGCAGCGCATAAAATTGTATGTATGCAGGACGCTCTCCAAATCGTTGAGCGAGCCGTATGCACTGTAAATGCCACTGGTTGTATGATAATCCAGCTTATGCCCGTGCACTTCCACATACAGCAACTCATTTGTTGAGCAGCGAATCATCCCCTGCGCATCATTTATGATAACCGTCCCGCCAGAATTGGACTCAATCACGCGAATCGCCTTCTGCAATTTCATTGTCAGCCGTGCATAGTTCACCGGCTTCACAATGTAGTCCAGCGCATCCACTTCATAGCTTTTGATGGCGAACTGCACCATCGTCGTCACAAAAATCAGCACCGTCTTGCTGTCATATTCCCGCATCCGCGCTGCGGCTTCCATTCCCGTCATGTTCGGCAGCATAATGTCCATGAACACAATGTCGAATTTCTGCTTGTCTTCCAGATAATCCAGCGCATTGCTGTACAGCGCAAAGCTGAACGTCTGCTGATTTTCCATCGCATACCGCATCAGGTACTGCTGCAAACGCTTCTGCTCCTGCTGGTCGTCCTCCACAATCGCAATGGCAATCACATTTTCGCCCCCCTTTCTGTTGATTATACCATACCGATGCTTTTCTTGCAACGGAAGCAGCGCTGTATCCATCGTCTGATACAGCGCCGAATGATCACCGAACTGGAATGTCGATTTCCGCTGTTCCACAGGAACTTGCCGCCGTCAGGTGCATCACCCCGCTTGACCTCGCGCAGAGGATGACCATTGCTTCGCCGCGATAGACGGTCGTCTCGTCGCCGCCGTAGCCGTCCTTGTTGTAGGGGCAGGCGTGTCCGAATGCCAGCAACTCGCCGCCTGTCACCTGAATCCGCACCTTATCCCGCGCCAGCACGTCCGTCGTTCCGGCACTATCTGTTACGCGAAGGCGCACATAGCACAGCTCTTCCGTCGCGGTCTCCCGCTTTTCCGGCTCCAGCATCAGTTTTTTCTGCCCGTCAAGTGACAGCAGACTGCTGCTGGCCATCTTCTCGTTCTTCTCGTTATACAGAATTGCCGTCAGCACACCCGGCTGATAAGCCAGCTGAAAGAATACACGGCACTTTCTTTTCAGGCTTTTCGTGCCTTGCCGAACCCCATTTAAGAACAATGACACATGATCGCCGCAGCCGTAGACCTCCACACGGCATTTCTTCCCTTCATAGCCATTCCATGCCCACGAGGCCACTGCCGATGTCATTTTCCACCCGGACGGGCTATGCCGTTCGCCGCGGTGATTCGGCGGTTCGACCGCGATATACGGCTTTTTCAGCAAGCCATATGCTGCACAGGTGTAGTACGCTTCCGGCAGTAGCTTTCCGGTAATGTCAATTCGCCCTGCGCCGGAGGTCAGCCAGCCGCTGCTGTGCAAGAAAGTCGGCGCATCCTCGCGCCATTCCCATGCGCCCAGCCCGACTTCGCCCAAGTGGTCAATGCCCGTCCAGACGAAATCGCCGATGATGCCCTGATCCCGCGCTGCCGCACGCAGAAAGTGCTCCGTATCGACACAGAATGTTTCGCTGCCCAGAATCACCCGGTTCGGATACTTTCTCCTGTCCATCCGATAACGGAACAGACCGTAGTTATACCCCGACACATCCGAGGCCGCAAAAATCTCGCGCGTCGCGCGGTCAGAACCCGGCATCAACGCATTCAGCTTCATCGTCAGCGAACCGTACTTCCACTTTCGGTGATTCTTTTCTTCCGTTCCCAAGTCATGCACGTCGGTATTCATGGCACGCTCGTTGCTGAAAAACGGATGCCCCGCCGCCATTGCCTGATTAAAACCGATGTTGATGCCGCATGTGACCGGGCGGGTATCATCGAGCGTGCGCAGATATGCCTTCATGCGTTCAAACAGCGCCACACCCTCTGGCTTTGCGCTTTCCGAGACCTCATTGCCCAGTGAATACAGCACGACACACGGATGATTATAGTCCTTCTGCACAAGGTCTTGAATATCCTGCGGATAGTTATTCGGCAGGAAATCCGCATAGTCGTACTTTGTCTTGTGAATTAGCCATGCGTCCTCATACTCGTCCATCACGAGCATTCCGTTGCGGTCGCACGCCGCCAGCAGTGCCTCCGAACAGGGATTATGCGCCGAGCGAATCGCGTTGTACCCGACCGATTTGAGCAGCTGCACCTTTCTTTCCACCGCATCAGGATATTCCGCCGCGCCCAGCAAACCATTGTCATGGTGGATGCACGCGCCGCGAAGCAGCACCCGCTGCCCGTTCAGGCAAAAGCCATTTTTTGCGTCGCAGCTGATGGTGCGGATACCGAACCATTCTTGCCACACATCCTCTTCAAAGCAAACACGGCAGTCATAACATTGCGGATGCTCTGTGTCCCAGCAGACGGCATTCGGCACATCCAGCACGATGCTGAACGTTCCGTCGCTCTGCGTTTTTCCAGCAGCCATGCTTTTCGTACCGTCGAGAATTTCCACCGTGACCGTGCCTGCTTCGCTGGTTTGACCGGACACCTGCACCTTCGCCGGGGAAATGCTAATTGTCTTGATACGCAGGCTGTGCAGCAGAATGTGTTTTTTCGGCACTTCGTACCACCACGCAGGGCGGTAAATACCCGCGCCAGTATACCAGCGTGCGCTGGGCATCTGCGCATTATGGGCAATGACACGCACCGTGTTCTCCCCTTCGCGCAAATAGGGCGTCAGCTCCCCCGTCAGATTCAAGTAGCCGTTATCGCGCTTGACCACCAGCTGATCATTGCAGTACACTTCGCCTTGGCGATAGACCGCTTCTAATTCCAGATAAGTGCGAATGCGCCTTTTCAGCTGCATATCACTGCACCGGAAGCGTTTCATCAGCTCATAGTCATAGCCCATAAACCAGCCGTTGTTGCAGCCGCCTTCCGCGTCGTCCGAGCGCTGTTCATGAATCATGCAGTCATACGGCAGGGTGATTTGCTGCCACGCATCGTTTGTATTCAGGTGACGAACGAGCCAGCCCTCATTCCATGCTTCCTTCTTCATATTTTTCTCACCCTTTTCCTGCCTTCCCTGCGGACAGCAGAGCATTCTCCCCGCTGTCCGCTTTGGGACCGGTTACTTCTTCTTCCGATACGCTTTGGCAAGCATTCCAACCGAGAGCAACGTCAGCACGCCAAGCGCGCCAAGCGTACTCAGCAGCGCAATCTCCCACCATGTGTACACGCGGACAATCTGCGTATTGGCAGAATAGCCGTTCATGACCGCGCTGTAATTGCCCACATTGTACAGCACACGCTTGCAAGCTTCCCGCATGGCGCGCACCACCGTCGCGTTCTGCCGATACGCCGCAAAGCTGTGATCCTTGCCAGAACTCAGCCACAGGTCTGTACCCGCCATGATACCGTCCACACAGGACATGTAGACCGTGCCGTTTGCGTCCGCCATGTCCGTCACAATCATGCCGTTAAAGCCAAATTCGCCGCGCAGGATGCCATTCACCAGCGCATCGCTGCCGCTCGTCCAGAGGTTGCCGACGCGGTTGAAGGAGGACATTACGCCGTGCGCATTGCCATACGCCGGACTGCACGCATACCGCCACGGGCGCAGGTAGATTTCGCGCGCCGCCTGCTCATTCAACCAGATGGCGATGCCGTTGCGGTTCGCTTCCTGATCGTTAAAGGCAAAATGCTTCGGATAGGCAATCACGCCATAGCGCTGAATGCCGTTAATTTCTGCAACCGCCATCATGCCCGTCAGGTACGGGTCCTCGGAGAAATACTCGTGTGCGCGGCCGCCATAGGGCGTTCTATGGATATTGATACCGGGAATCCACATGCCGTTATAATCCACATACAGGCTGTCATTCGCCAGCGCTTCGCCCACTTCCGTCAGCAGCGCCGTATTGAAAGAAGCTGCCCACACGCCCTCGCACGGGAAGCGCGAATCCGTCTTGCCTTCCTTGCAGTAAGTCGGACCGTCCTGCTCGTTCGTCTGCGGCTTGGATACGCTGGCAATCTGCGCTGTCGTGCAATAGGCAGTCGTCAGCAGCGTGTTCATGTCCTCAAACGACATCTGGTTCAGCAGCGTGTCCCATTCCGGCGCGTCATAGTCCTTGCCGCGCAGTGCAATCAGCGTCAAGCCGCTGTCCACGCCCATGGTCGGCATTTCGCCCTGCGTGTCCGGTTCGCGGTCGCTTTGCAGTTCTTGCGCAAACATTTCGGTCAGCGCCAGCTGAATCGCTTCCTTCGGCCAAGTGCCAATCCAGTTGCTGCGGGAGACATACGTCACCAGATTTTCTCCTGCGCCAACACTCCGATTAACGTCTGCGTCCGCCAAGCGATTCTCAATTTTCGCGCCCGTTTCTGTAGAAACTGTGTACGTCACGCAGTCTTGATCCAGCACCTCAATCGCCGTGCAGAGGGCAGCGTCACCGTCGGCATCCATGCCGTCCGCCACAGTGTACCCCTTCGCCGCCAAGATGTTGTTCAGCGCATCATGCGCATCGCGTCCAGCCGCCAGATAGTACGTTCCAGCATCCAGCAGATAGCTGCCCAGCCCGTAGGTATCGTAGGACGTGAAGTCCTGCTTTTCCACGGTAATCGTCAGCCGCTGCGACGCGCCCGGCGCCAGATCATCCGTTTTTGCAAAGCCAATCAGCTCCGCCGCCGCGACTTCCATGCCGTTCTCGATGGCATAGTCCGTATACGGCTTTTGCAGATACACCTGAACCGTTTCCTTGCCTGCGAAGGTATCACCTGTATTCGTCACTGTCAGCGACACATCATAGCCGTTTTCCGTCTTCTGCACCTGCCAGTCGCTGTACGTGAACGACGTGTAGGACAGGCCGTTGCCGAACGGATACGCCACCGTATCCGCATAGTGGTACAGCCCTGTTCCACTGCGCCCCTCCACCGCGTCCGCATAGCGCGTTTCGTAGTAGCGATATCCGACATAAATGCCCTCACTGTACACGCCATACGCCTTCTGCGTGTTGTTCAGCGTCTTGGTGTCATACTGTGCAGAGAACTGCCCATTCTGATTGAGTGCCCACGCCGCCATTGCTGGAGAAGACAGGTTGTCATACACAAACGTGTCCGTCAGTCGGCCAGACGGCACAACTTCGCCCGTCAGCGCCTTCGCCACCGCGCGAATGCCTGTCATGCCCGTATTGCCAATCCACAGGCATGCATCCACCGCAATCTTTTCATCTTTCAGGAAGTCCAGCTGCAGCGGATTTGCGCCGTTGAGCAGCACAATCAGTGTCTGGAAAGTGCCGTTCGCCTTCAGGCGCGTCAGCTCCTGCATGAGTTCCCGCTCTTCCTTGGACAATGCCAGATAATTGCCGTTTTCGCCATCGCTGCCAAAAACATTCAGGTCAGCGCCCTCCGTATCGTCGCGCGAGAGGACAACAATTGCCGCGTCGCCGTAGTCACCGAAGGACGCCTTGACCGTCGCATCGTAAAGCAACCACGGCACTTCGTTGATGTAATACGTCTGCACATTTGTTTCCGGATTCAGGCGCTTCTGCCCGCCGTAGCTCTTACCCGCGCCCGTGGTGTAGAAATCCCACAGCACCGGATTGACCTCAACAGGCTGACCGTCCGCCTTCCTTTCTTCTAGCGCCTCGCGAAGCGTCAGCAGGGACGTGCTGTTGTCTGCCGCACCGCCGACACCGCCGCGCATTCCCTGCACACTGTTGTTGATATTCACCGAGCCCGTCGCAAACAAGCTGACTTTCAGCGGCTTCTGCGTGTCCAGCGGCAGCGCACCTTGATTGCTCAGCAGCACAAGCCCTTCTGCTTCCAGCCGCTCGCTCAGGTCGGCGCTCCAATCGTGAATCTGCTGCCCATCAGTGTACTTTGCCGTATAGTACTGCGTATTTTCGCTTTCGCTGCCGTTGTCCACCACCCGGTAATTCACCGTACCCAGCGTCCTGTTAATCAGCGCTTCATAGCTGTATGCCGTACTGGTCAGCGCCAGCACAATCACCAAGAGCGTGGACGTAATCACGGACAGCGCTGTCCAGCATTTCTTGCCTGTTTTCATGTCCATCCTCCTTACTGTTTGTCCCGTATGGGCTTCATGACGATTCCCGCCACCAGCGCCAGCACAACTGCGCCCGCCGATGCTGCCAGTGTGGCATAGAACGCCGGCGGGAAGGTTGAGCCGTCCACATCGTAGAAGATATTAGCAATCAGGTTCGCCTGCGAAACAAGATACTGAATGAAGCCATAGAGGAAGCTCAAATACGAGAGGAAGGACAGCGGCCGCCAGCGGATGATGCTGCCTGCGATGCCCAGCACAATGCCCGCGCCCATGCCCACGAACGCCAGCACCGAGTAGTTTGGGTCAAAGCTCGTGCGTCCCGCCGCGATATACAGCACCAGTGCCAGTACGCCGAGCAGCACCGCCGCCAGCAGGAATACGCGTCCTGCACGTTTTTGCTTTTTCATGTTGCTTTTCCTCATTTACTTTCCGTGTCGTAGGTAATCGCATAAGAAATATCGTCCATCGTCTTGCCGACGTTCTCCGGATGGCACTTGCTCCACGCCAGTTCCGTATCCGCATAGATATACAGGCAGTCGATGAGCGGCGATTCCGCGTTGAATGTGCCGCCGTGGTCTTCGTTGTTGTTCGTCAGCAGGCGAATCGTGTTTTCGCCCGCTTGCAGATGCAGCGTCGTCGTCAGGACGTAGTTGCTGAACGGGCGCTTGAACATGTCTCCATTGATGGTGTTGCCTTCCGCGTCGAAGTCCGTCTGCGCAACAGAGCCGGTCAGGTTCAGCCGCCCGTACTTGACGGGTTCGCCGTTCACCAGTACCTGCCACGTTTCATCCGTGAAGCGCATATCGAACAGGTCGGGCGTCAGACGTGCCACCAACACTGCATCTGCCACTTCCGTCTCCGAATGGATGCAGAAGTCCAGATACGCGCCGTTGTAGTACAGCTTGCCGACATAGGCGTCGTTGCTCATACCCATCTTCGTGCCGTTGCCCAGCACATCCTTCGGCGTCTGAATCAGGTCAACGCCCATGCAGTTGTCCGACGTACCCTGCCCCGGCTTGCCGTCGAGGTAGGTGTATTCCGCCTCGAAGGTGTAGCCCTTGAGCCATCGGGCATAGAGCGTGAAGGAGCTGGTCGAGCGCTCGCTGGCGAAATCAAAGGGAATCGTCCCTTCCGGGTCGCGCGTCCAGCCCGCAAAGTAATAGCCGGGACGAACCGGATTATCCGGCGCACGCATCTTGCGCGTCGCCTTATAGGTCTGCGTGGTGTATTCGCCCAAGTCGTCGTAATTGTACTGATAGCTGATGATTCTCTCGCCGGACGATTCTTCTTTCTTCTGCCATGCCGCGTAGAGCGTCATATCCTGTATCACCGCATCCGTAAAGCGGTAGCGCGCCGTGCCTTCCGCATCGGTGTACCAGCCGATGAAGTCATACCCGTCCCGCACCGGATCGTCCGCCGCCTGCACCTGCTCGCCGTATGCGACAGTCTGCGTCGCTGCCTGACCGCTGCCATCATTCGGGTCAAACGAAACCGTGTAGGAATGCAGCGTCCAGCCCGCGTAGAGCGTCATGTCCTCGGTGACGGTCTGCGCAAAATCGTAACGGTTGGTACACGCCGCATCGGAATACCATGCGTCGAAGTCATAGCCGGTGCGCGCCGGATTCTGCGGCTGCGCGGCGGACTGACCAATCGTCACCTGCGCCGTCTGCACCGGCGTTTCGTCCGTCTGCGCATCAAAAGTCACCGTCGCCACAGTCTTCTCCCAGTGTGCAAACACGCGACGGTCTTCCGGCACAGGCTGTGCAAAATCCACTGCTTCGCCGCCCGTCGCCATCGTGTACCAGCCCGCAAAGGCATAGCCGTCGCGAATCGGGTCATCCGGGCGATGCATCATGCCGCCCAGCTCCACCTGCTCGGTCATGCTTTCGTCGTCATAGAGGACGAACGTGACCGTTGCTTTCTTCTGCGTATACCCCGCATAAATCGTCAAGTCATGCTCCGGCACAGGCTGCGAAAAATCATACGGCAGACTGCCCGCTGCGTTCCGATACCAACCCGTGAACGCATAGCCGTCGCGGACAGGCTCTTCCGGCGGCGTGAGCAGTTCGCCCGGCACGGCGCTAAGCGTCAGCACATCGCCCTTATCATTGAGCAAATAGTAAATCACCTGCACGGAGAGCGGCTTCCAGCCTGCGAAAAGGCGCAGATTCTCCGTCACAGGAGTAGAAAAGTCAAATCCGTGGTTGCAGGTAATATTGGTATACCACCCGGTAAAGACATACCCGTCCCGCACGGGCGTTTCCGGCGGCGTGAGCAGCGCACCGGACGTCACCTGCTGCACGTCCAGCGTCCCCGCGCCCACATAATTCAAATGAAACGTCACCCGATGCGCAGTGTTTTCCGCCGCGAAGACCACCGCACATCCCACCAAAAGCACTGCCGAAAGCAGCAGCGCTGCTGTACGCACCCATTGCTTCATACGATTCATGCTGAACCCCCATTTGCTGTTCTGATTCATTGACTCGGAAAGGGATGCGGCAGAATAATATCTTGCTGCCGCATCCCCCATTCGTGGGGGTTCAGACCCGCCCACTTGCTTTCCGAGCTATGATTGTTTACTCGACAACGCTGATGGTCACTTCGTACTCGTAATCATCCACCGTCGTCACGCGGCGCCAGCCCACGCGAACCTCGTTCGTCGCCAGCGCACCCACCGTGATGGTGAAGTTGCCCGTTTCGGACGGCGTACCCGTGATTTCGCCGTTTTCGTTCAGCGTCAGACCCGCCGGGAGCTTGCCTTCCTTGAGAGAGTAGACAACGCCCTGACTGTAATTGTCCACATTGACCATGTCCGACTGAATCGCCGCGAAGAATTCTTCGTCCAGATACGCTTCCGTCTCGTCGATGGTGAACGCCGTGTCGATGGTCATGGTGTACTGGCGCTTCGCCTTCACCCAGTTGTCCGCCGCCGCCTGCACACCGAAGGTGTACACGCCCGCTTTCGCGGTGGGCGTACCAGTGATGGTGCCGTCCTCATTCAGGGTCAGACCCGACGGCAGTTCGCCGCTGCTGATGGTGTAGACCATCTTCTGCGCTTCCACGCCGCTCTTGACATCCAGATTTTCCGGTGCAACCGCCTGAGAAACGTGCAGTTCCTGCGCCGTCCAGTCAGAGAAATCAACGCCGTTGTTGTTCATCGCCGTGTTCGCATGCGTCCAGAGGAAAATCATCGCGCACTGGCGGGTGGTGTACCACTGCGCCGCGCTGACCGTGCCGTCCGCGAGCACAACCGCCTTCTTGTCCGCGTCCCAAGTGCCGGACATTTCCGCCGTCGCGATGGTATCCGTGCCAGCACGAACCAGCATGTCCAGCGGCGTGCAGTTCTTCATGCCAACGTACATATCCGTCGTGAAGGAAATCGTGTCACAGCCCCATTCCTTGCGGAACAGCCCCGTCACATAGTTATAGTTGACGTTGATGCTCACGCGGCCCGCACGAGCGAACGCACCCATGACGCCCGTCGCCTGACCTTCCTGCGCACACATCTGGAAAGACTTGAAGTAGATTTCACGCACTGCCTGCTCCGATACCCACGCAAACAGGTTCAGACCATTGCGGAACGTCTCCTGATCGTTCAGCGCGCAGTGCTTCATGTACGTCGTCAGACCGCGGGAAACCGCGCCCAGCGTTTCGTTGGAGGAGATGATGCCCGTCAGAATCGGATCTTCGGAAGGATACTCGAACACACGGCCCGCAAAGGGAGAACGATGCGTGTTTGCTGAGTTGCCCCACCAGGTGTTGTTGCCTGAAAGCAGTGCCATGTTGCCAATCAGAACACCCTTGGAACGGGACAGTTCCGGATTCCACGTTGCCCCCAGAATGGTGTTGCAAGTGAAGTTGAACGTGCTGGCATAATTCCACGCGCTGTCCTGACCATTGAGCGCATTCATGGAAATCGAGTCCATCGTCAGCTTTTGAAGCTGACCGACAAGCGCCTTTTCATCGTCAAAGGTCAGGGAGTTCATGAATTCGCACCATGCCTGCTTACCCGTTTTGCCCGCAAAGCGACCGTCGGTCAGCACGTCCTCGCTGAAGGGATTGATGCCCGACATTTCACGCAGGAGGATGCCGTAAGTACCCGTCTGATCCCAAGCAGTCATTTCGTCCGCTGCCGCTTCCACGTCTGCCATCCACGGATAATCCGTCTGATAGCCGGCTGCTTCGTACACAACGCCATCAATGGTCTTGTTATCGCCGTAGTTCTCGGTATCGTCCGCGTTGAAGGTGTCCCAGTAATTCAGAGACTTGTTCGTGTTTTCAGAAATCGTCAGATCAGCCGCCGTCGGCGCAACCGGGAACGTGCCTTCAAAGTCCGCACGGGACAGCTGCGTTTCCTTCGCATCCGGGTCATCGTTGAACTGATACTTGCCGTTGTTATCGCGCAGGGTGTAGAAGATGCCGTTCTCGATGGAGAACAGGTTGGAAATCTCGTTGCCGCTGAAGTCATCCAGCTGCAGATACGCATCCGCATTCAGGTTGAAGCTGACCGCCTGATACGTTGCCGCATCCTGCTCTGCCCAGCCGTGCGCGTTGCTCATCGCCATCAGGGTGTATTCGCCGTCGTCCAGCTCATAGCCCTTCGTGCCGTTGTGGTTCGCGTCCGTCGCGTCGTAGGAAGCCATTTCCTGCACGTTGACAGTGATGTTCAGCGTCTGTGTCTGACCGGGGAGCAATTCGTCCGTCTTGCCGAAGCCGACGAGCTTCACATGCGCCTTTTCCACTTCGCCGGGCGTGTAGGGTGCTTTGACGTAGATTTCCACGGTTTCCTTGCCCGCCACGCTGCCGCTGTTGGTTACGTCCACTTGAACAGTCATGGTTTCAATCTGCGCGCGTCCAGTCTCCACGCTGGAAGACAGCTTCGCAGCATCGAGCGTCGCGCCGTCGGAAATCACTTCGTCGCCCGCCTTGACGACCAGATTGCTGTACTGGAAATCGGTGTAGCTCAGACCGTAGCCGAAGGGATAGACAACCGCCTTGTCGTACCATTCCTTGCCTGCGCCAGCCTGTGCTGCCTCCTTGTCCGCTGCCACCGTCTCATAGTAGCGGTAGCCGACGTAGATGCCTTCTTCGTAGTCCACGCCGTGATAGGCCGTCGCTGTGCCGCCAATGCCTGCGGCTTCCGTCGTCACGGTGTCCGTTTTCTGCCCCGCCACGGTGTACGTCACATCGCTGGCCACCTGCTGGTTGCCGATGGAATTCTGCCAGATAGGGTCAGCGGTAAAGTCCGCGTACCAAGTGTCCACCGTTTTGCCGGACGGGTTCACCGCGCCGCTCAGGATGCGCGCCGCGCCAATCGTGCCGGTCTGACCTGGACGGCCAATCCACAGGATACCGTCAATCGCATCATCATTCTGAAGGTCAGCCATCTCGAAAATTTCCGAGGAGTTCACCAAGTAGATAATCTTCTTGAAGCCCTGCGCCTTCACATAGTCCAGCAGCGCTTCTTCACTGTCCGTCAACTGCAGGAAATGCTTGTAGGCCTTGCCGTCCGCCTGTGCGACGTAGCCAGTATGGCTCGCCAAATCCTTCTCGTCGGCTTCTTCCGCCGTCACGGTCGGCATGTCGCTGCCCTCGCCGCCGCCGCGCGACAGCACGACAATCGCCACATCACCATACAGTCCGTAGGAGTTCTCCACGCCGCGGTCAAACGCCGTGTCTTCCAACCCGAAAGTCGTGCCGATTTTCTCGTAATACTGCCGAAGCGACTTGTTCACCTGAAAGCCTTCTGCTTCTAGCGCATCCGCCAGCAGTACGTCCGCAGTCGTGCTGCCTGCCAGTGCATCCTGCGCGATGCCAAAGATGCTGATGCACTCATGGCCCCAGAGCGGCAGCGCATGATTCGCATTTTTCAGCAGCACATCGCCCTCCGACGCAATCTGAATCGCCAGCTGCGCGGCAGCTGCCTGTGCGTCTTCCAGTGTCGTGTAATCCGTGTAGTAGCGCCCGTCTTGCGCAACGCCTGCAAAGGTGTTTACCTCCGCCATCACAGGCGTCATGCCCGCTGTTGCCATCATGACGACGCTCGTCGCCACGGCTGCGGCTGATTTGAGCCAACCTTTTTTCCGCATGAGTTTGTTCCCCCTTTATAAATCCTATAACCGGCGGAATTGCCGGATTATATCATTGTTTCGTGCAGAGCAAAGGAGAGGAAGTCCATCTTTCCTTCGCCCATAAAGGTGAAATAAAGCGCTGTTTTGCCCACAAGCGGCGGCAGATTTGCCGAGAACGTCCGCCACTTTTTCGCCTTGTCGATGCGAATCACCGCAATGGGTTGTTTCTCCGGCGACGTGCGCACCAGCACCGTTCCGCTGTCCCCGCGCACCGTCACGCTGATTCTCTTCGGATTCTGCATGTCGAAATACTTGAATCCCGCCGTCGCGCCATCCCGCATGTCCTGAATGAACTGATGCCCGTCACGACCCATGCGGAAGCACGGGTGCATCCGAAATTGATGGCGGCAGAACGGGCCGTAGGTGCATTTGATAGCCCCCTGCTCGCTGTACAAATTGCAGGCGATATACGCCGGATAAGTACCAGCGCCGGGAAGCGGCTTGCCGTACAGGCCCTGACTGGTCATTTCGACCTGTGCAATTCGACCATTTTCATCAATACGAATGGGTTCTGCACATCCTTGCCGGGATTGTTCTGTCCGATTCGTCTGCCGATGGTAGAACACATACCATTGCCCAGCCGCCTGCACAATCGAGCCGTGGATGTTGCCCCAGTAGTTCAGTGCATCTTCCGTCTTTCGCCCTTGATAGCCAATGTCGCCGTTCGATATGATAGCGCCGCCGTAGCGGAAGTCCCGGTCTGGATAGTCGCTGACCGCATACGCCAGTTCATGGCTCAGCCGCGACGAATAGATGAAGTAATATCGTCCATTGATTTTTCGCATGGACGACGCTTCGTACATCTCATGCCCCTCGAAGCCCGTCCCCGCGCTGTTTTTATAGCCAGGAATCAGCATTCGCGACTTCTCCGCCACTGTCCGCATATCCGCTTGCAAGCGCACCACCTGCCCGCCCGTGCCGTCCACATTGCGAATGCCGCGCTGATTGAGCATCTTCCGCAGCGATTCATTCGCCGAATAGCCGGAGTAGAGGTACACGCTGCCGTCATCATCCCGAAAAATCGCCGGATCAAAGCACATGATGTCGTCTTTCCCCTGACCGTACAACGTCCCGTTCGGATGCCGCACCTCGCCATAATACCGGAACGGCCCGTCCGGCGCATTACTCACCAGCACGTTGACTTTATTCTGGAAGTCAAAGCAGAAGTACAGGTAGTACCGACCGTCCGCGCCCTGTGTGCAATCCGGCGCCCACATGCAGCGGATGCCGAGCCGATTGCCCTTTCCACGCCGATGATACGCCGTTTTTTCGCACGTCCAGTTCGTCAAATCGTCCACTGGTGCTGACCACACCTGATAATCTCCCGGACAGTACCGCATTCCCCGCCCTTTGTCGTGGCTGCCGTACACATACAGGCGATTGCCGAACACATGCGGTTCGCCATCGGGAATGAACGTCCCTTCCGGCAAATATGGATTCCAAATCAGCCGCTGCATCTCGTATCCCTCCTGACAGGTGACATTATACACTGGATGAAGATTTTTTGCGTCTTTCTTGCCCAATTCAACATTTTCGGCGCGTAAGTCAATAAGGTTTCAGCAGTTTTTGCACGGAGGCAAAACCCGCCTTGATGAGGGCAGACACGATGATGCGTATTCGTCAGGCTGAGCATTTGATTTGTTCAGCGGCGTGGAGTTCTTCACATTTCTGTATGCTGACATGAAAAAGGGCTACCCCACATGATTTTGACAAATCACAGTGAAACAGCCCCTCAAAAACGTTAATACTATTTCCCAATGAGAATGCGCCAAGATGCGCCGCGAATTTTTCGCTCTGGCTAACGGGAGTGGAATGCAGCGTAGCAGCGCTACGCTAAGTGGAATAAGCAGACGCCAGAGCGGAAAAGGCGCAAGCAGATGGCGCAGGTGAATTTGGAAATAGTATAAGGGTTCTTATTTGTCTTCTTCCGCCAAGAACGCTTTTTCCTGTGCTAAAATGTCGCAGAGTTTCACCAGTTCGTCATCCGTAAGCGTAACACCTTTGCCCATCTTCTCGTGGTTGAGCGTCCATTTCCGCAGGTCGTATTTGGGTTCTCTCCCGTTCCAGCTGACTCGATTGAGTTCAAGCCGCCACTGACCTTCCTCCGAAATCACACCGATTTCATTGACGATTTCGTACTTAATTTCCCGCTCGTTCTTCATATTTGCACCTCATTTCTTCCATGTTATGCACCATGCCGGTTGATTACCAGTTGCTTTTGCGCCGCGCTTCTCCAATTTGGATTGAAAGACAAACTTGTTGCGCAGCTCAATGAGCTGCTCGACTTTTCCAGAATCATAGTAAACCCATAGCAAGCCCGATGATTTGCGGTTGTCCAAATAGCGGAATCCTCTTTCTGCAAGCGCGGCAAGCAAATCATCTTCCGGCAAGGGCATAACAAGCTGCTCTTCCCCGCTCTCTTTCGGCTTTTCCGGCTCTTTTTCCTTTATTGGAGGCAGGTCAACCAGCTCAAAAGGCATTGTAATCTGCTCCGCTTGTCTTTCGCTCGGTTGTTCTGCCTGCACTGGCGGCTCCTGCTGAGGCTGTAATTCTATTTCCACTTGCGGTGCAGCATCTTCGTGCATAATTTCTGAATCATCTTCGCACAGCAACTGCCCCGCGCGCATTTTCACCTTTTCCAGCAAGGCGTCCTTCTCACGGCTTCCGCCTGCAATGTCAGATGCTTCCGGCTGGATTCCCGCTGCAATCAGTTCACTGACCACACGTTCAATCGTCTGCGCAGGATTTCGATAATATTCGCTGCCGCGGATACGGATAAATCGCCATCCAAGGCGTTCCAGAATAGCTTGCCGTTCCATATCCTCCCGAATCTTATCGCCGCTGTGCCAGCGTTCGCCGTCGCATTCGATGGCAATTCGCTTCTTCCCGCAAATCGCAATCATATCAATGTAGTACGCGCCAACCTGCCACTGCTGGACGATGTGATACCCTTTCCCCACAAGCGCCTTCGCCACCGCTGCTTCAAAGGGCGAATCCGACGCCTCCTCAATCTCGCTTGCTTTCGCTGCCACCGTCCCCAGATTCGTCACATACTCCAGCAGCCGTCTGCGCATATCGCCGGGCTTCAAATCAGCGGTGTAGTCAAGGGAATGAACAACCCACAGCTGGTCTTTTGCACGACTGACGGCAACATTATAGCGCTGCTTCATTGCCTTGCCATTAGAACCTTGTCCCTCGCCAGACGCCATGGACAGCGGACCTGTGCCATTATTGCTGTCCACCATTGACAAGAAAATGACATCCCGTTCATCGCCTTGGAAGTTAGAAGCATTTCCGCATAGGATATGGTGCTTCTCGTATTCCGCAATGGGAATGGCATCATACAGTTTCCGCTCAATCAGCTTCGTCTGATCATCCCCCAGCAAGGAAATGACACCAAACGATTTGTTTGCATATTCCGGCTGCTCCAAGCAAGCCTGTATCAATGTAACCACTGCCGCTGCTTCTTCTTCGTTTATCTTATTGCGTCCCCTTCTCGTCCCGTTGACGCGATATGAAACCATCGCCGTCTTGAAGGGCGAACTGCCTGCTTCGCGCAGCGGCTTGATTTTGCCTTCGTAGGAAAGCATGTTGCAGTAGCCGATAATATCCGGCACACAGCGGAAATGCTCTCGCAGCATCAGGGGACGGTAATTCAGCTCCGCAATATCGTATAAGGACATCTTGGCATCCCACAGGTGGGCATTTGGGATTTTTCCTTTGATGAACATCGTCATCAGATTCTGAATTTTGCTGTCATCAATGCCGACCGCCATCGGGCTCACCTGTTCATCGTCGCCAACAACAATGATTTTCTTGCCCATATACAAAATCGCCGCAGCAGTTATGTCGGACTGGCTGGCCTCATCAATAATAATGATGTCATATTTCGTCTTGGAAGGATCAACAGCATTCATTACGCTGGATACCGGCATAATCCATGCAGGAACTGCCGCTTGACATTGTATCATCAGCTTGCGCGCCTCTTCGCGGAGAGCAGGCGCGTTCTTCCCGGTGCCTTTGCCGATTTTGGTCACCGTCATCTTCCAGCCGTTGAGGATCTGGCGCATCTGCGGATTCCGGTCAATTCGATACTGCAAGTGCAGCCATGCCTGCGCGCTGGCCAGTTTTTCGGTTTCCTTCCGGAACTTGGCGGTCAGATCCGTCACCCGCTTTTCCGCATCCCGCAAGGGGGTGTTGATGATTTCATCCACCAGCATAGACAACTGATGAACCTTCCATGCCTCTATGATATTCTCCGGTACAGAAGCGTTTCCGTGCTCACCCGTCCGATTGCGGATACTGTTCGCCCACGCAGGCGCGCATTCGCTGATTTTGTCCAGCAATAGCGTGCGCTTGCGCTGCACCTCCTCTTTTTCCTGAATTGCAGACAGCTGATTGAGCGCTGCCTCATATTGCTCTGCCGATTCCGCTTCAATCGCCACTTGCAAATCAGCGCATATCACCGAATCACTGCAATTTTTCAGCAGCTCCAGCGTATTTTCCCTGCTATGCGTAAACGAATACAGCGCGTTGACCAAATGGAGCAGGTACACAGCAGGGCGCATCAGATTCGTTATATGACGGAGCGCGGCAGCAGCTTTCTCATCCGTCATCATTGCCAAGCTATGGACTGGCTGAATCAGCGCATCCCCCAATCCCGCCTTCAATGCAAGCCCGCATAAATCAATTCTGCCCTTCCGATACCAGTTGACCCAGAATTCGATTGCCTTCAACTGCTGATGGCAAATGCGCTCCGGTTCATTGCCGAGGTCTGCAAAGCGCCGCGTTCCATGTGCAGCAATCAGGCTGTCCCACAACAGCCCCAGCCTCTCGCGCAGCGATTGCACCTCAAAAAATGCCGTTACCCTTTGCATATCATCAAGGGTTGTCGGCGTTTTGTCAGCAATCGTCACTGCATCCAGCGCATTTTTCTTTTCCTTCGCCATAAACAGACCTTTCTTGACCTGCCCATGCTTCTGCGCATCTGTCAGAAGTTCCGAGAAAGGCGCCGTGAGGGTTTCATAAGTACCTGCAAGAATCTTGACGGGCTTTGTCAGCTGCCCCTCCAGCACAGGCTGCGCTTTCGTGTACGTTTCATCAATTAGACTGATCAGCTGTTCCCAGCGTTTTCTGGCAAGCCCATCCTCCGCGCCATCCGCTATTGCAAACGTTGCCCACGCAGGAATAGCATTTTCAGTGTAGACTGTCAGCGCATCCCGAAGCGCGGTTTCCGCCGCAGCATCGCCCTTCTGCGCATAAATCTGGTCTGTCAACTGATTGACCACTGCATACCGATTCGCCCTCCACACCAGCTTGACCTTGCCGCCGGCATTGATATTTTGCAGCTGAAGATTCAAGTTCTGCTGCAACTCCAAGCCCTCGGCAAACTGCTCCGTATCCATCAGCTCGTTTTCAGATGGAAGTCCGACAGCCAGCTCGCGCTCTTCCTGCGCCGTCAGCTGCTCATTGCTTGCATAAAGCCATTGCAGTTCATCCGGCGCAAGCGGGAAAGGTGCGCCCTTCTTGACCGGGGCGGGAATCAGTGCCAGCAGGCTTTCATGCTGTGCCACATAGTCCGCCGCTTTTGCTGTTGACCAGCTGTCGCCGTCATAGACAATCGGCTCAAATTCCTTGTGGCGGATGGCATACACCAGCTTGCGCGCTTCCGTCAGCTCCGTCAGCGTCTGATGGCGGCTTGCTTTCAACTGCTCGGCCGCTCTGCGCTGCGACGCATAGTTGCACGGTGTGGTATGTTCAATGATGCTGTCAATGGAGCGCTGCATATCCGCCTGATTGTCGCCCATAGCTGCTACACACAGCGGCTGCAATTCTTTCGGCACTTTGTCTTTCAGCACCATCAGTGCCTTTGACGTTTGACTGGTTACCAGTACCGTTTTCCCTTGCGCAAGGAAATGCCCCAGCAAGTTGGCAATAGTATGCGTTTTGCCTGTTCCGGGAGGGCCCTGCACCAAGACGGTGGATGAATGCTCAATTTTGCGAACAATCCCCATCTGTTCTCGGTTTGCAGGCTTCGGCAGCAGAATCTCTTCATCCTCCAGCGGAAGGTCATGTGCTTCAAACTCATCGGAAGGTGCGTCGTTTTCCGCTTCTTCTGTATTCTCCTTTTTTCCTTTTTCGGTGCCGCCCAAAATGTCCCCTACTGTTGGCGGTACAGGCGCCCCCTGATCCACATCTGTCAAAATGGTTTCCAGCGCCTTGATGATGCCGTTCGGCTTTTTCCGCAAGATAATATAAGGTTCCCAGCGCACAACAATCCGCTCATCGCCATGTGCGGTTTGCTCATTTTCATTCAGATAGCAGTTACTGGCGTGCAGAAGGTGCGTAACCGAACGCAGAAAATCACCACATTCATGATGATCCAAAGGATGAATATTCTCTTCGATTGCTTTCTGTTCAAGCGGACGAACGATGTCAACATTGACGCCCTCCATATCAGAAAACATGCTCAAATACATCTGCGGCGGTTCATCTGTATCGTACAGTTCGAGCGTGTTGTTCACAGCATCCAGCGTAAATTGCACCCGCTTGAAAAACAGCGGATGGTGAATCTCCTTGTTTTCCTTGTCCATCAGCAGACCATTCCCGATGACAATTTCCAGCGCATCCGGCTGCTGGCTGTACTCATGATTCATGGTATACAGGTCAGTGAACGTATCGCGAAGCCGCTCCGTATGCTTTTCGCGTTCCACCCAAGCGTTGCGAGTTTCAAGCCAGCTTTTATACAGGGCTACGCGCGCCGGATCATCCTTGAAAAATTCCGGCTGCGGCGCCAATTGCCCCGCATCTTTTTCTTCGGCTTCCTCTGGCACTTCACTTTCAGATTCAGTTGCTTCTTCCTGCGGCGGTAATATAGATTCCTTGTACTCGGGCTGTTTCCGATAATTCTCCCAACCCGGCTGCAGCCAACGGAGGAGCGACGCATCTGGTGCCGGGCATACTGTAAATTCAGGCTTGCGGAACGAGAACAGTTTCCCATCATTATTGACTGTTTCGTCATCCACTGTATCACGGCTGTACAGTTTCACGCACGCAGGGTCATCCAGCTGACTCAGTAATACCCATGCGGGCTGCTTATCAACATCGAATATCTCCTTCTGCGTCAGCTGGCAGACCTCCTTGATATATTGAAACAGCGCGTGTGCAAGCTCCTGCATATTCTGCTGCGGCATTTCGCTACCTCCCGCCTACTGTGTTGGAAAGTGCAGCTGGCGATACATCCCTTCTGCTGCCATCCGCACTTATAGAGAGACCTGCCACACCCGTCCATCCGCCATTCAGCCGAAAAGCCACTGAACCGCAAGCAACCCGATGAAGCAAATTCACGAATTATTATAGCACATCTGGTTAGAAATTACGATAGGTTGGAGGGAAATAGTGCGGAGGAGAAGCACGCTAATTATTGGTTATACGATTGTGTGTCTAACAAACGCAGCGCCTGCGCTGCATTCATTGGGTTTGGGAAATGTGTTCCCAACAAGCAAACTGTCATTTTTAGCAAAATGACCCTGCTTGCTGCTACTTCTTCCACCACGGAGAAGAAAATTAGCAGGCAGGGTTTTCGTATGGATAAATTTAGAATGCCTGTTGATGCTGTCATATTCAGCTTAGGAATGTGATGGATTAGCGCTGTAGCACTCCCCAGATTTCTTGTTTTCAGCAGTTCCAGAAAAAAAATTTGCAATCCGCTTCAAATCGTGTCGCAAAACGGTCTTTTCTTTACAGTTCAAGAGTGAAGGGGTATATAAATTTCCCTTCGCATGAACGGAAAGGAGGTTGCTATCAAGAATGAAATGCTCACACCCGCCGCTATGTTTCCACCGAACGCCTAACGATTCAGGATGAAATGATTTCAAACCGCCCTATCAAAAATTTTTCTTGATTTTTTACGAATCGCGTAAAAAACGCCAAACTTTTTACCAGTTATAGTGGAGATGTATTTCTTCATCATCCAAACATAAAGGAGGTTCGTAACCTTGCAACGTAACTTTACAGCAGTCACAGGCGCACGCGCTGGAAAAAGCGCGGAAAATGAGGCATTGCTTTCTCAGCAACGAGCTATTCTCCGTGCACGTCTTGCACACAGCAAGGATGGCAGCATCACTTGTTCCGTCGAAAATTGCGTCTTGATTCTGGAAAACGATCCCGTGCTGATGGGTGCTATCCGCAAAAACCTGTTCACCGGCTGCATGGTCATTGTCGGTGATATGCCGTGGCATCGGGCGGGCAACTGCTTCGTTGACGACGATTTAGCCTTCATCGAGTTGCTTTTTGAGAATCATTACAGCATCACGTCCGAGAAGAAAATCCTCACTGCCTTGCGGATAGCAGCCAACAGCAACAGCTATCATCCTGTGCGGGAATATCTGAATCATCTTGATTGGGACAGAACGCCCCGCGTTCGATTTGCGCTGCATCACTTTCTCGGTGCGGAAATCTGCGACCTGAATGAAGAGCTGCTGCGTTTATTCATGTTGGGCGCTGTGACGCGCATCTTTCAGCCGGGGGTGCAAGTTCGATATGATGCTTTGTCTCACCGGTGGACAAGGCGCTGGCAAGTCCAGCTTCTTCCGTTTTCTTGCAGGGAATGACGAGTGGTTTTCAGATGATTTGCGAAAGCTCGACGATGAAAACGTCTATCGTCGGATAATGGGGCATTGGATTATAGAGATGAGTGAGATGATGGCCACGGGCAATGCCAAGAACGTGGAAGAAATCAAATCTTTTCTCAGCCGCCAGGAAGATACTTACAAAGTGCCTTATGACAAGTTTCCGGCAGATAGACCACGACAGTGTGTCTTTGCAGGCACTTCCAACAAGCTGGATTTTCTGCCCCATGACCGCAGCGGAAATCGGCGTTTCTTGCCAATCCGCATCGACCCGGGCAAAGCAGAGGTACACATTCTTGCTGACCAACAGGCATCACGCGCCTATTTCAATCAAATGTGGGCGGAAATCATGGTCATCGTTCCGGCAAATACTCGCTACAACTCTCTAAGGAAGCATCCAAGCAATTGAAGCAGGAGCAAAACACCTTCATGCCAGAGGACACACTGGCTGGGCAAGTGCTCGGCTTCATGGAACAAACAACCTATAAACAAGTATGTTCCACCCTGATTTTTGCAGAAGCGCTGCATAGCAGTAGTCTTGCAAAGCCGCAAGCATGGGAAACGCGAAACATCTGCGACGTTGTGAACAACGCCATCGCCAGCGGCGAACTCAAAGGATGGCATTCCTATCAAGGCAGCAGACGATACGCACGCTATGGCAAGCAGCGTAGCTGGGAACGCGACTGCGACCCGGAACAAATCAACTGGAACAGCATCGGGGCAGGCGCAGAGCAATTTGTCGCCGCGGAGACATCAGACAGTTCTCCTCTCTAACACATCGTTGTTCCGCTTTCTTGTTCCAAACGCATCGTCTGAGAGTTCTCGTCCCATCCCGCATTCCAGTCACATGGAACAATGGAACAAAGCACATCACAAAAAGAAATAAGTCAAGGCTGAGATGCACACGCTCTCTGATGTGGAACTGCGGCGCTTTCTGGCAATCGCCAAGGATGATCCGTTCTATTTGATGTACCATGTGGACTTCTTCACGGGTCTGCGGGAAAGCGAACTGATTGGTCTGACGTGGGATTGCATTGATTTCGCGAAGGGGACTATCCGTGTGTACCGTCAGTTTGTGCGCATTACGTCCGGGCCTGACAAGGGCAAAATGATGTTCACTTCGCTGAAAA
>UMGJ01044820.1_pt1 | contig 48539 bp, 97 predicted proteins | sample 1965221 | NCBI WGS metagenome assembly UMGJ01 (sample SAMEA4836067, study PRJEB28245) | human gut metagenome | biome: gut microbiome; material: fecal sample | place: Denmark | collected 2008
TATATAAGAGAGTATAAAGCATGGGGCAATAGGGTATATTATACATTAAGAGAGTATAGTATCCATAGCGTGTATAAATCCATTATATAAACAAGTGTTCTATATTGTTTGCTCTACTCTCATGTGTGCCGCCAAATCACATTAAATGCGCACTCTCAACGTGTAGCGCTAAACCACATTAAATTTATTTCGCAAAAAATTTCTCTTTTAAAGGGCATTTTGAGATAACCATAACTTTTTATATACAAGTTTGATAACCAAGAAAAATTATATACAAGTTGTTACCCACAGTAATTATCTAAAATAGTTACCTCTGTAAACTATTTTACTAATTTTAAACATAGTATTAGTACAAAAGTATTCTCTTATTATTCCTCTTATATACTTATTCTCTATTATAATACATACACCTTCTGCGGCCGCCAATTTTACCATCCTATTCCTGCGCCCGCCGCATTTTTCACAGTATCTTTTTGATACTTACTATATATTATAGAGTAATTATCTTTATGTTATATACTATATCATTTTTATATTATTACCTTTTATATATTTATATACTTTTTAATAATTTCCCCTTTTTCCGCCGCATTTTTTCCAAAATGAAAGGGGCTTTTTCAGCCCCTCATTTTACGCATTTTGTAATGCTTTATAAATTTCCCTGCTTACCTCATTACCTACTTCGGGCATTTCTTTAATCACCATTAAAGATAAAAAGGTTAAAAGACTTTGTTTTGTTTTTTGCCATTCCTCTACCGTTAAATTCGGATTATGTTCTAACTCCCTTTCCATTATTTTTTCAACAAGTTCTTGTCCACGCTCCGTGTTAAGCCCATCTTTTACCGCATTTACAATGTTTTCTAATTTCAATTTCATTACCTCCCTTTCACATCTTTATTATACTATATACACATTAATGTGTCAACCCCTCAAAAAGAAAAAGCAGGGAAATTTCCCTGCTACAATAAAACTATACAAAACATTGAAATGCAAATTACTGATAATATAAACATATCATTGTTTACATGATAAATTGTACAATAAAGAATTGCAAGCATCCATAAAGCTATAACCATCTTGTATATAAATATATTTGTGATTGTAAAAGTTATTATTTCAAACATTTATCTTACCTCTATATTATCATCAATAAGAATTATTGAACCAGTAGTCACTAAAGCTGAAATAATTATTACAAGCCCTAACATTATATCCTCTTGTGCATACATTAAATAAGTAGCAAAAAGAAATATCCAATTTATTATACTTATTGCTTTTAGTGTATTCATTAATTTTTAACCTCACTCCATTTACCACCTACAAGAATAAATTCTTTATAATAATCAGGATTATACCAGTTGGGCATATAATGTTTTTTCTTAAAGAATTTTCTAATTGTATCTTTTATTAAATCTTCTAATTCTAAAGTATCTTCAACTGTTAAATCACTTAAATAACTATCCGCTGCTTCCCCCGCTTCATCATAAGCACTTTCTTGCATATCCTCAATAATATTATCTATATTAAAATATGGAATATCAGCAAATTCACCCTTCATTATATATACAGTATCTCCATCTTTAAGTTCAAGAACATCTTTAGCTTCCTCTAATGCATCTCTTAATTTAGTAAAAGGTGAACTCCAATAATAATCAGTCAATCTTTCTGCCCATACATAATATTTCATTATCTTTTCCCCCAATCTAATTTTTGCCCGCAATTTTCACAATAGTTAGGTAGTCCAAAGAAATCATCATTAGGTAGTTCATTTGTGCAGCGGGGACAAATAGGATAATCTTGGTCATCGTATGAAGGATAAATAGGTTTTTCGGGGCTCTGTTTAGTTAAAGCCTCTATTACAATTTCAATTACTTTATTCATTAATAAAACTCCAATCTAATTTCTGTCCACAGTTTTCACAATATTTAGGTAATCCAAGAAAATCATCAACAATCATTTTATTACAAAATGGGCAATGATAAATGTTGTTATGTTTTTCATCCTTTTCGGGCGTTTTAGCAATAGCCTTTTCTAAAGCTGTAACTCTTTCAGTTGGTGAAAGTTTTTTCATTTTTATTCCTCCATTTCAATTAATCCTTCTACATATTGCATAGCTTCATCAAGTGTTAAATATCTCTTAATAATATCATAACCTGTACTTTGAACATTGTCAACATTTTCATCCTCATAATTCCTTGCGCCTACAAAATAAAGCTGTTTATGATTTTCGTATTCCCCAGGGTCAATATGAACTATGTATTCACCAAGAGTATAAACATCTCTATCAATCTTTTGCCAAGGGTAAAGAACTGATTTATCAACGGTTCTAAAATCTGTAATAGGTAAAGGAATATTTTCCATCCTTGCGCCGCACAAGGGGCAGAAAGGTGTCATATAAATTAATTTTGGTGGAACAAAATGGCAATTACTACATTCACAAGTCCTATTAGTATTTTGTTCAAGTTTTTTATGGGCTTTCCAATATGCTTTCATTCTACACACCTCTCAAAATAAATAAGATTTACTTGTAATTCTACTCCGTCTGCTGTGGTTTTCATTGGAATACAATTCTTTACCTTAACATACAGTAGTGGAGTGTAAGCGGGGTCATAAAAGCCTAAAATCTCTTTAGGTGCAATCATTGTGTCACTTACAAAGAAGTTGTCACCTTTATCAATAATACGTTTCTGTTCAAACTCATTTAAAACAATATCCACTTTAAAACCACTCCTTATAAAAGTTAGTTTTTTCAAAAACTTCTTCCCCATTATAGCCTGCTCTATTTAAAATTTTAACAAAATAATATCTATAAAGCCATTTTATGGCATCAGGTTCTATAAGTTTTGCAATAACTAAAGCACTTAATGCCCCATAAAGTCTATCTAAAAGTATTAAGTAATTCTCTCCTTCTTTTAGTCTATTTAATTCATTCTCCATAAACTGTTTCAAAACAGTTACACCATCAATCATAAAGTTCTTTTGCCTCCTCTTCAATTTTACGCAATAAATCAATATCTACTTGCATAAGTGGGGCTACATTATAGTACGCTTCTATTTTACCCAATGCAATATGATATTCTGCTATCCTTATATCAAAATCAAAATCCTCAAAAGTCATATTACTGGTAAGTTTGTCCAACCTATACATTTCCTCAACTGCATTTTTAAATAATCTGATGAACTGTTCCATATTGATTACCTCCTTTTGTTGTACTCATTATAGCATTTATAGTAACCTTTGTCAACCCTTATTTTAAAAATAAATAAAAAAATAGGACTACCACTTGATAGCCCCATATTTCCGTTTTAAGAGGTTTAATTTAACATGGGTATATAACTATACCATTTTATAAATAAAAACGCTCTAAACTAATCCTCATGCGTGTCAGCCCTATTTCCAATTCCATACGTCCTCAAAAACTTCAATAGATTGAGTGAAAAGGTATTTTAAGTCACCACTTTTAATAAGATTTTCATAGAGTAATCCAAAAATGCCATAAATCATAACAGGAATACCTACAATAACGAAAGCGATAACCCTTAAAGGGCGAAAACGGAGGAAATCCATTAATTTAACTAACCAATCTGCATAAGTATTTTTCCTATAATTCATCTTATCCCTCACTTATAATATAGTTTATCTCATCATACTTTTCAACTTTATAACCAAAATGGGCAAAGAAATTAGCAACAGTATCATTAAAAGTAAACACTTCAAAATTCATAGGTGTATGATAATTTAAAATATCTTGCATTAAATTCTGAATATATCTAAACTCACTTACCGTAAGGTTATATTTATGTAGACCTGATTTATACTTTTTACCGTCTTTAGTCCAATAACCATATTGACATTCATCACAGGCAGTGCAAAGTTTATCCCATTTCTTCAAGTCTTTGCGATTTACTACTTTAAAGAGTTTATTAATATCGTTTTTATCAATACTATACTTATCCCCATACTCATCTCTCACTTGAAACATACTGTAACGAATACTATCACCAGGTCTTGTTCCACAGATGTGGGAATAGGCTCTTGCAGTATAAAGTTTACCTTTTTTAAAATTACCGTATTTACTTGTAATACATTCAAATATCTCAAAATTATGCTGACTGCAAAACATCTTCAAATTTCCCTTCTGTAATATAAAATAACCATTCTCCTGCTTTATAAAGATTTACAATACCTTTTAAAATAAAAGGTTTAGAACCATCATTACACATAATGTATGTAAAGCCCTCTAAAGTAGCTTTATGTTCTATAATACCTTTTTTAACTGCTACATCTACCCATAAATCTTTTTTAAAGAAAACAGCAAACTTTTCCTCACTATGGTACATATCAGCATTAAGGGCAAGTTTAGTGCATAAATCCATTAATCTGACCACCTTTCAAAGAAAATGTAGCCATCACGATAGTAAATACCAAAACGCCCACTAAAAGTAGCAAGATAGCCTTCATCGCCTGTGCTACAATCATCATCATAAATATTGAAAGTACCTTTAAGGCAAGTAAAGTAACGGAGTTCATTCTCACCAAAGTTATTGTATTCTAATTCCTTTTTAGGGATATAATCATCAAAAAAGGCTACTCTTGTATCACCATCTCCATAGCCATTAGGAATGTTGATACTAAATTCTGCACTGCCAACTCTTAATCCTCCGATGTCACTACTTGTTACAAAGCGTTTATTTGATTTTCTCCAAAGTTTGTTTAATGTCATTTTCTGCATCTTTTCTCAACCTTTCTATATACCATTTTTCAGGCTCATATTGTGTAGGAGGAGCAGCCATTAAAGACTGCTCACAAATTACACAATAACTACTATTTCTATGTTTACAGTAGGAACAGTACACTTTAATTCTCCGCAGATGTTATAAACTTATCTTTCAAAGTTCTTAAAGCATATACACATTCACTCTCTGTTTCAAAAGCCATTCCTGCTGCTTTATAGGCAAAATCAGAAGGAGTATTGCACCATACTTCCTGCATTACTTTTGTCCAGTCATTAGCTTTAGGATGGTAGTACATTTTACCATAAGTAGGCTCAAAAGTAGGTCTTACAATAGTAAATCTACCTACACAAAGGTCAGCCAAGTCTAAATCAATCTCACAAGCATCTCCCCAAGCACCTGCACCATCATTGAAGTCAGCATCCCAATAAAAGAAACCATCTTTAGTGATTTTAAATTTGTCGCCTTCAAATTCCTCAAGTTGAAACTCCTGCTCAAGTCCAAGCCCTAAAAGTTCTACTACTTCACTAATTACATTTGTTTCCAATTAAATCTCCTCCTTAAAATACATTGAATAAATCAAATGTTATAATGATTAATAAAGTTAAATTAAATATACATATTCTTTCTAAACCTTTATCATTTTTTAAATACATTTATTTATCCTCCTGTTAAGAATATATTACCATGTATTCCCGATTTTGTCAAGCATTTATTTATTAAATACCTCTAATATTTCATTTACTTTACTCAAAATGTTTGTTTTAGGGTCAAGTTTACTTACCATTTTACAAATTTTCAAATCCCTGGCGTTTAAGTCTACACCATGTTTTATATTAAAATCAATATTACTGATATGTTTAATAAGATTATAGAGATTTATCATTTTAGGTTCTTTATCTGTATGTCCTTGCCTTCTTAAATTAAAATAAATAGTATAGAGGTTAGCAAAACCATGTCCAAATTGTTTAAGTTCAAATAACATTTAAAATCGCCCCTTTCAAGTATTATTATACCAAAGGGGCGATAACTTGTCAAGCCTTAAAATTGTAAATAGGCTTAATAATCTGTTTAATTTTAACAGTATCTTCAATAGCGTCTATAATCTCTTGTGCAGGTTTATATGCCATAGGTGCTTCATCAATAGTGGAATTATTAACTGATGTAGTATAAATACCATCCATAGTAGCCATATAATCTTTTAAATCAATTTTCCCTTTAGCTTCACTACGGCTCATAATTCTACCTGCACCGTGAGGAGCAGAGAAGTTCCAATCAGGATTACCTTTACCTTCACCAATTATGCAGCCATCCCTCATGTTAAGAGGTATTACAACACTTTCTCCCGCCCTTGCAGAAATTGCGCCTTTACGAATAGTTCCATTAGCATAATAATTATGGATGGATTCTACCGTTTCAACAGCTAACACATTAAAATGGTTTAAAATACGCTCTGCAATAGAAAGGCGGTTAAGGGAAGCAAATTCACAGGCAAGGCGCATATCTTGTTTATACTCCTCTAAATATTCACCTGTAAGATGTTCTAAACCTTTAGGTAGTTTATTATCCTCTTTAAACTGAAGTAACCATTCCTGCCGTTTTTGTGGCTCAATAGCTTTTATGTGAAACTTAATCTGTTCCTTTAAATCACCTTGTATTTTTTCGGCAAGAGATTGATAATATTTTGCTACCTGATTTCCAAGATTTCGTGAACCGCTATGAACTAATAACCATTGATTGCCCTCATTATCAGTGTCCAGTTCAATAAAATGATTGCCGCCTCCGAGTGAACCAAGGGAAAGTCTTAACCTTTCTAAATCGTGGAAATTGTCATAGCAGTTGAATAAATGTAAAGGAAAAATTTGTTGTAAACGCTCGTTTACCTCAAAACCTGATGGAATAAACTCGTTTATAAACATATCAAGTTTTTCCAAATTTTTAATAGGTTTATTAAGTTTAACTGCAAGAATACCACAACCAATATCTACCCCTATGACATTAGGGATTAAATATCTTACATTTGATGCAGTAAATCCCACCACGCAGCCTTTTCCTGCATGATAGTCAGGCATAACGCAAATTTGCGCCCCTGAAAAAGATTTTAAATTACAAAAATCTAAAATCTGTTTATAAGCAGTATCATCATACCTGTCAGAATAGATTATAGCGTCATTATGTTTACCTTTTACTTCAATCATTTTTAACCTCCGTTACAAAACAATTCGGGCAGCAAGAAGGATAAGAATTAAGTAATACTTCCCTTGTCCTTTTATCTATCACTATTGAATAGTAAATCTCACAACCACAGCGGGAACAGATTTTTACATTATTTATTACTTCTTTATCATATTTCATTTTATTTACCTTTTATTTCCACTTTATCAATGCTTACTTTATAGCCGTCAACTTCTGTTACCTCTCGTGGTATACATCTGTATACTTGCCAATCAAGCATTTCGCCAACTCTATCTACTGCTTCTTTTTCATTTTCTGCAACTACTAATATTGCACCTTCATCACTATAGCCAATGTATTTAACAGAATATAATTTCATTCTTTAACCTCCATTTTAGCACCACAATGAGGACAATATTTATACCATCTTGTTGCTTCTTGCCATTCATAAGAAGCACCACAATTAGAACATCTTGCCATTTCATTACCCACACCTTCTGTAAAGGAATAATCCCAATTAGCAGATAACTCATCATTAGTAGCAGGGTAATCATTTAAAATCTCAATCATATCAGAAGCCATAACGTGATGGTCATAACTCCAAGTTTGCTTACTTATATCACAATAAGTATCTTTTAACCATTTAATCAAATGTCCTGCATTTATAAGTTTCATTTATCATCCATCCAATCAACAGGTAATAAATCGCTTACCTTTTTATAAAATTCAGCTTGTTCTGCTCTCCATTTATCAATGTCAAAAGTTTCCTTGGCAATAATCTGCTCATCTTCTAACATTTTATGATAATTAGGAATGAATACATCCCAGGGATATGTGTCTAATTCGCCATTTAAAGCAAGTTTAGGGAAATTATTTGCATAATAGAATTTACGTTTAAAACGCTTATCAGTTCCAAGAATTAAGTCATTAATACATACATACGCTCCAAAAAGATTAATAAAGTATACATTAAAATTTTCTGTATATCTGCTACTTAAAAACTCAATACAGTTTGTATGTAAATCTAAATGCCTTCCTTCAAACTCTCCTGCAAGAGTAAGTTGAACCATCTCTTCCATTTCTCTATGAGAATATGCCTTTTTATAGGCAGCACTTAAATGTTTAAGTCCATTATCATTCTCAATGTAATTCCAAATAGGGAGGGGATTAATTGCATCATAGTGTACATAAATACTATCTTTTGCACTACCTCCCTCAAAAATACTAATATGACTGCTATTTTCAGGGTCTACAACTGCCAAATCAATTTTCATAAAAACCTCCATTATACTCTAATTCTAAATCTTTAACAAGTAATCCTAATATAAAAGCAGGAATTATTGCAACAGGGTATAATTCTGCCCAAAAAGTTGTTATAATTGCTAATACATTGATTGCCATAAGTAATTTAGTCATTTTCATTACCTCCTCTTTATGCTCTTATTATAGCACATATAAAAGCATTTGTAAAGGGGTAAAATTAAAAAAAGGAAGATTATTCATCTTCCTTTATCATTCTAAATGGGTTTATAAAAAATGCAATCATAGCCTTATCTAATGTCATCTCACTATGATTAAGTTTCCATCCAAAATAAATTCTTAAATAGAATTTCCAAAACCAAGGCTTTGTGTAATAAAAACGCCACAAATAGGAATCTTTAATTTCATAGTGATGGCACTCATTATATTTAGTGTCTTTATAATCTTTAAGTGCAATAATATTCTGTGGATTATATTCCTTACCACAAATATAGTAACTAAAACCGTAACCAGTATTTCTATAAAGCCACCATAAACGGCAGAAATATCTCTGTATTCTCTCCCAAAGTGTAAAATTCGGATTTACAATATAAACTTTACCAGGCTCACAGGGGTATTTAGATTTATCCTCATATACATAATAATAATGACTGTTATAATTATACCTAAAAATTTTAGGCACTATACCTTCTGTAACCATCCACCCTACATCTAATGTATTATCATAGGTCTGCCATAATTTGAAAATTTCAGGCAGTCTGCCTCTTTCATCTGCAAATAATACAACAACAGGATTAGTGAAATAACAAAGTATAGTAAATGCAAAATCAGCAATTACATAAAGAAACCATCTAATATATTTCAAGAATTATTCTCCTTCCATTTTAAATAATCTTCTTGTTTAATAGAGTATATATTAGTATAGCCACATTTTGAACATACAATTTTGAAATAATATACCCCATCTATAAGATTTTCAACAAAATTAAATGTATGATTGCAATTCCTCTTCCAACTCGACACGCTTATTACGTTTGTAAGGTTTTTTAGGGGAATGGACTCTTGTATAAGGTTTAATACTTCCCCAATCCTTTCTTTTTTCATTATAATATTCCTTTCTATCCTTTTTACTGCGCTTATCTATTGAAATAAACATGATTAACCTCTTTTCGGCGGCATTATATATGATTCACGATTATGTATCACGGCTGTTATTAATTTGTTAAATACTTCATTGGCAACATCTCTATTATATTGTCCAAGACAATAAACATTGCCACTTTTAGAATAACTATAAATATTAGTATAATAAGAACTTTGTTCAGTAATTTTTATGGATTCAAGATTATCTGCATTTATAGCCATTTGTTTATCTTGTGTTATAATATACATTTTAATCCTCCACTACAAATACTGCGTCATCTCTTACTAAAGCGTTGAATAGACTATTAAGAACCTTTCTTGCTTTTACGGAATTATTTTTATAATCAGCAATTACAATCCTTGTATCATCATTGAAATAAGCATTTACATATCCATTAAATTCGGCAAATTCTGCGATAGAATTAGCATTTACAATGCTGCCTTCTTGCGTTTTAATCCACATAATTAATCCTCCAACTTCATAATCCTATTATATAGTACATAGAATGGTTTATAAACTACATCTAAATGGTAATGCCCCATAAACCATTTCCACTTTTTCCCTGCTATGTGAGCATACAATAATTCCAAATTCTTGCAGCTTTCATCAACTTCATTAGGATTAAAAGGAATATTCTCATTTAAGAAAATTTTATTACGAATGGAAAGCGGTGCGCAATGAGAAATTACATAATCAATATTATTACTGTTTTTAATTGCTTTATTTACTGCTTTAATTGATACCCTCTCATCACGCCACCAATTTTTACCTTCAGTGCGATATTGTTTATCAAAACTTTCCGCACCTCCAATAAAAAGAAAACGCTTTCCATTAATCTTCAATACTTCCCCATCAACTACACGATAACACTTTTCAGTGATTTTTTGTACTTTACCACCATAAAGTTCAGTAACAGGAAAAGTGGAATAGCGGGAGAAGTTTTCGTGATTCCCTGTTATAAATAACATAGTACACTTAATAGTTTTCATAAGTAAGTCTAATTCTTTACGTTCTACATTATAAAATTCGGGGCGAGTTTCCCAAACATATCCAAAATCGCCACAGACAATGAGAATGTCATCTTTCTTAACCTCATTAAGAAATTCGGGCTTAAAAAGTTTCTTTATATCTAATCCACCATGTAAATCACCTGTAACATAAATCATCTAATATCACTTTCCTCAATTTTATCATGAAAACCATCAGAATATCTAATAATGTAGGAGAATGGACTACTACCTATATTAACAGAGATAATTTCTGCCTTTTCAGTCTTACCCTTATAGACTGTATTAAGTTTATCCCCCACATTAAACCTACTTTTAAATATTTTTTCCATTATCTGCCCCCAAGTTACTTTCAGGAAACCAACTACGCTCACGATTTTTCTTTTCACAAAGATAACAAAAGCAGCCTACATCTTTATTCCATTCTACATCTACAACAGTACAAGGTACTTCTGAATTAAAATGCTTTACAATAACTTTATCATCAGTATCAAATCTACTTGTCACTTCAAATTTCATATTAGCACCTCAACAATCTGCTATAATTTCAAGAACACTTTTGTTTTCAATGTAATCATCTTCGGCGGCTCTCAATTTATAAATGCCAACTTGATCGCCATCAATATTGATTACCAATTCCATATCATCAGGAATCCTCACTTCCTCCAATATTTTCTTTAACATACCTACTGTAAACATTATTCTCCGCCCCCAACTAATAGAATATTTACAGGCATATCTGCGCCTCTATGAATTACAGCTACTTTAGTTAAAGGAAAATCATCATCCAAATATTCAGAAGTGGAAACTGTAACTTCAGAATTTTCATTGTATTGGTCTAAAATATCAACCAAATCTTTAATTTTCATCTTATCTCCTCCTTATGTATTAAGTATAGCATATAATATTTAATTTGTCAATCTTTTATAAAAATAAAAATCAACAAAAAGATAATGGAAATGAGTCCTAAAATAAACGGAGCAATTACAAAAAACCATCCATAAGGAAAAACGCCCAAGAGTTTTATAATACCTAAAATAATACTTAATAAAGCGCAGATAAGATAAAAGAGTAAAGTTTTTTTAAAAACCTTTTCAAATAAACTATACATTATTCTACCCCCAAATACTTTTTCCTTAAAGCAGGTAAAGCAGCTTCACACTCTTTTTCAGTTTTAAATATCATACCGACTTCTTTTAAAGCAAAATCTGACGGAAAACCATCCCAACAGTAACGAATAGCACGGTCAAAATAAGGCGATGGAGTATAATATTTTTCGCCTTTTTTCGGTTGCCACGGCAGTTTTCTAATTACATAATCGCCCCTTATTAACTGAAGGAACGTGTCACCTGACATCTCGCACCAGTTGTTTGAATCTGCCTTAATAACCAAACCATAGTCAGTGATTTTATAAATTGGCTCAAAACCTTTAATTTTAAATTCCTCTTCTAATTCTACGCCGAGGATTTTAGCTACATCTTTCATATAATTCATAACTATTCCACCTCAATTTTAAATTGTTTCATCATTTCATTTGTAAGAATGTATACATTACCAAAATCATCCCTCATCATATAATCAGTATAAGTTGTAATAACTTTCTCCCGTTTAGTATGATTAAAACTTGAAAATGCTTTTGCTTCATAGGTTTTATCCCTTGTAAAGTAAGCAGAACTTACTTTACATTTAAGTGTTAAACATTTTGTATAATAAGAAAATCTTGAAGGAATCATAGGTTTTTCAACTCCCTTGCTGTTTCTACAATAGACTGCATTAAAGTTTGTAATCCACTTTTAGAAATCTCGCCTATATAGCTTACACCCCTATCTACTAATGCGCCTGTTCCATCTACAACTGCGTTGATGTTATCAGGGGTAATATAAGAAGCAATAATCATTTTATAAACAGTATCTTGGTCAAGAATAAAAATCATCCCTAATCCACATACTACTAACATAGAAACGCCTGTACAAATCCCTCTCCACTGCATCTTTGCAAGTTTTTCATCTGTTCTTGTTACCCATGTATCATTAGTATAAACTTCCTTGTCTTTGTCTATCATAAAAGCAAAGAATGTAATCATCATTCCAAGGCAAAATAGTAGTCCGCAAGCTGATTGAATTTTCGGCAATAAATCAACAAAATAGAAAAGCCAAGGTGAAATAATAGGCTGCATAATTTATTCTCCTTTCAAATCCCTTTGTAATGTTTTATAAATTTCCTCTGCTTTCTTAACTATATAATTCATATTAATTCTCCTTATATTTCCTCAAAGTAATAGAAGTTTTACCATCTGAAAATACATATTCATCATAATTATTAACAGTGTTCACAGAAATTAAAGGCAAATCAAAATCAACATCTCCCTCAATACAAACATTATATTCTGCACCTAATATAAAGGAGTAAAGTGAATCAGCAGGCTCAATCCAATCTTCCTCAATATGCTTACAGTCTTGCCCATTCTTAAATTTAACTCTGTAAACAAATCTATCATTTTCATAGGCTGTAAATACTACTTCACCTATATCCCCCTTATTTATTAAAGAATCCTTCACAAAAGCCTTACTAACTCTTATCTTATCCCCATTGTCAAATTTACTTTCTTTAACAATTTTCATTTTTAAACAACTCCTTAAAAATATAATACAGTACATCTACTACAATAGAGTTACCTGCCATTTTATAAAGCTGTGTATTACTTATTCCTTTACATACTTCAATATCCCTATCCTCAAAGCCCATAAGCCTAAAACATTCTTTAGGTGTAAGTTTACGGATTCTATTTTCAATTTTGTAGAGTCCTGTTTTAGCACCTAATCCGCCTGAACCACTTTTCAGTGTTACAGATAAACCGTTTATACCATAAACTCTTTTAGCTTGTGAAACACCTTTAGTAAGTTCTACTGCATTATAAGGATTATCTACATCAACTTTATTTCTATCGAAAATGTCATCTGTGATGCACTTTACCTTATCTGACAAATAAAACTCACTTTCCACATCATTTTCAAGTACATCCTTTAATCTTTTAGTAAGTGGAAATGGTGCAGGAAAGTTAAAACCTTTATCAATATCTTTCCTAATAGATACTATAAATACCCTTTCACGCCTTTGAGGTATTCCATAATCTGCGGCATTTAACACCTTCCAATAATTATTATACCCCATCTCACTTAAACAGTCAAGTATATAATTAAATTCTTTTGTAAATTTTTTACCTGTTAAGTTCTTAACATTCTCACATACTGCATACTTTGGATTAGTAGCTTTAATAATCCTTAAAGCATCAAACACTAATCCACTACGAGTTTTATTACCATCTTCATCTATAAGCCCTGCTTTTCTACCACTTATAGAAATGTCAACACACGGAAATCCTTAAGTTATCATATCACAATAGGGAAGTTCGCCTTCATTTACTTTAGTAATATCCCAAAGGTTTAAACTTTCAGGCACGTTATGGATTAAGGAATATGCTTTACTTGCATACTTATCTACTTCACAATAGTTGACAAGAGTATAAGTAATTCCTAATCTTTCAAGGGCTTTTTCAAAAGCCCCTATACCACTAAATAAACTTAATAATTTCATTCGATAACCTCAGTTTTATTTACTTGAAAATCTCTAATAATGCTAATGAAATTTAAAGCGCCGCCAAAGTGGTTATAAAGTTTATCTAATACCTCTTTCTCACTGTCAGCTAATACAATATACTGTTTTAAATTTCCATCATAATAAAATAGAATTACACCATAAGTCATTTATTTTTCTCCTTTAAAATAATATCATAGCCTTTTACTCTTACTTCATTAATTAAATAATTTTCTACAACATCTCCATATTTCTCATTAATGTAATCTCTTACTTCTTTTCTGCTTTTAGCAGCATGGGTCATAATAACTTTATCACCGTAAAAATCCATCTGAACTAAATAAAGTTTCATTATTCCTCGCCTCCAATGTTTAACTCTTCTAATGCGTTAAAGAGGATGTCATCCATTATTATAAGTCCTTCTTTAAGAATAAGACTATCACTAATCTCTTTGAACATTTGTCTTACAAGGTCATAGTCATCTCTTCTAAAAAGTTCTATATCTTCATTATATAACCCATTAATGCCCATTTTAACGGGGGTACTTGCCATAATCAGATAGTCGCCATTATAGCTATCTCTTACCCAAATTCTTTCAACTTCTACAATATCCTGTTGTCTTAAAAGCTGTACTAACATTTTACCTGTTCCTCCAAAATTTCTTTATAAAAATCATATTTACCATCTTTATCAGTAGTATAACTTCTGCCTGTAAGATGTACACCATCACTTAATAAAAACTTTTTAAAGTAATCAATCTTTTTAAGAGTTCTTTTATCAAGTTTTCTATAAACTTCGTCAAAATATTTACTGCAATTAAAGTTATAAACAATAGGAATTACTTTACGGTTAAACCATCTACGCTCTAAAACGTATCTAATAAGCTGTAAACCCTGTGCAACAGCCCTTGCAGCCCTATTAATATGATTACTGTAGTCAATTACTGTAATGTGACAACCTATAGCAAGATTAAGCAGAAAATCATTATCCAAATCCTGAATAACCATATCCCAATTCTTTTGTTCACATTGAGTAGATTGAATACGAATAAATCTTACACTGCCAATAGGTTTACAGATTGTTTTTTCCTCATGTAATTCCCAATCCTTTAAGTATTCAATACCATTAGTAAGATTTAAGTAAATCATTTTATCACCTCATTAATAATGCCTTATCTTTGTACTTATTATAGCAAAGATAAGGCATCTTGTCAATAGGTAAATTACATATTTTTTACTACACTTACATAATATCTAAAGGCTTTTCCTGGGGGAACATCTTTATCTGTAAGCCAAAGTTTAGTATAATTTACATAATAATCCGTATTGTCACCAAATAAAGGCTTTAAATCACTGTAAGCCATATTAAGAACATAATACCAATCATAACTATTAAAATGTTCTTTATTAAAATCTATACCCGCTTTTTGTGCAAGTTGAATAGCCTGTTCTACAGTCCAATGTCCACCCCTTGTACCATCAACATTCTCCATTCCCTTTACAGCTTCATCAGCAAGTTTGGGAGTAAAACATTCACCATAAATAGCAGTATAGATGGCTTTAAATAGTTTTAAAGATTCTTCTTTATGTTCTTCAAAATAATTTTTAAAAACAGTCATCATAAGTTTTACAGCGTCAGGATTACTTTCTGCTGCTGTAATTAAAGATTTAATATCCATTCTTTTTACCCCCTAAAATGTCATTAAAGAAATTCATATAATCATTATTATCATAGCCCTCAAAACACTCTTTACTACTTTCAGGGTCTATAATAGCCTTTTTAAATTTATCACAGCCATAAGTATAGTTGAAATTTTTAAAGTATTTACACTCCCTGCACCGCATAAAACTTTACCTCTTTTCCTGCATATAATTCAACCCAATCCTTTAACTCTACTATACAATCAAGTATATATGTTTTACCATTTATTACAATATATACATCTTTTCCCGCTCTTAATCCAAGCAAATCATTAGATTTTAAAGTAATATCAGTATTAGAAGGTTTATAATTCATTTGTTTCTCCATACAAGATTACCTCACCATTAATGAAATCTAAATCATCAATGTATGTACAAAAATTTTCATATTTACTATCAATACTAATAAAACATTCTACATTCCCTTGCTTATCTCTTACTTCAATAAGTGCATCAATAAGTTCATTTAATTTCATTAGAAATTCTCTCCTCTGCAATGTTAAAATAATTTTCATCTTTTTCTATACCAATAAACTTACGATTATTCTTTAAAGCTGCTACACCAGTGCTACCACTACCCATACAATTATCCAATACTACATCACCCTCACTTGTATAAGTCTTAATAAAGTATTCAAGTAATGCAACAGGTTTTTGTGTAGGATGTAATTTACATTTATCTTTATTAAAATCTAATACATCTACTGGATAGCGTTTTCCATCATTTACCGTTACTACTGATACTTGCTCTCCATAATTACTACTACCTCTACCACTTTTGCAGTTATGTCGCAGCCCACTCGGGCTGCGTGGATTGAAATTTCAGTATCAAAGGGGCACCAAATTGTAGAGCCAGGTTTTAGATATTTAATTAAAGGTTCAATAGCATATACAGGAGTGTAAAATTCATCATTACCGCTACTTGCCACTTTATCCATTTTCATTCCTTATCATACCTTTCTACGTTAGGTTTATCAAAAGTTTCCCACTTATAAGCACGCCAACCAGTTATAATAGAACCGTTACTTGCTACTACATAACAAAAATCACATTGACGCATTGGTATTCTTACACACACTTTTATAATCTTATCACCACTCATTGCCATTTCAAAAACCATATTCTTTGAAAGTTTATCCTTTTGTACAAGCGGTAATCTTTTTTGTCTTGCTCTTACCATAAAATGATGAGTAAAATTTACCCTTTCAAAGCCATCCCAAAACTTCTGCATATCTACTTTAGGCATAAATATATTTTTGTGATACAGTTTCATAATAACAACCTCCAATCTTCTCTATGGTTTTATTATACACTACTATTATCACTATGTCAATACCTTTTAATAAAAAAGCCGCCCAAAATCGGGCGGCTATTTAGTTAAAGTTTCTTTTACATAAATCTTATATTTAGAATTGCCATAAGTAGAATTTTCAAATGTATTTGTTGGAATTTTAAAAACACTTTGAAAATTCTCACCAACTGACGATGTGTCTATACAAATAAAATAATCTTTGCTTATGTAGACAATAAAAGCACAAGTGAGAAAATCCTTTCCCTCATCTATTAAAATTCTAACAGGGAAATTATTACTAACATATATACAACTCATTAGAAATAATAAGTTGCCATTATTAGGAACATATTTATCCCCATTCTCACTAATAATATATTCGGGAAACAACTCTACTCACCTCTTAATATTCATCTTCTAATTCACTAACATTCCTAAAATCAATAGTTTTAACAGTAGCAAGATTTACATATTTTAAAATATAACTATCTTCAAATACTGTTAAATCCCTGTCATTAATCGTAAAATCTTCACGATCAGCATAAAGTTCCTCCATGTCATTATTAGCATAAGTAATTAAAATCTGTACCATTATATATTCCTCCTTAATTAAAACCCATAATAATGGTGCATAACACCAAGCGCAAAACCTACAACACCACCAAACCAAAAGTAACCATTCGTAAATACTTCTTTAACTTTATTGTATAATTCCACTCTTTTCACCTCCATTATGTGCTTATTATAACATATTTTTACTGAAATGTCAAGTAAAATTTATTCCACACTTTGACGCATTTTTATTCCACACTTTGGCTATTCATTGTTTTTAAGTAAGAAATCAGGATTAATGACTTTAAAGGATATATCCTCTCTATAATTTCTTACAACAATACCTTCCCTATCTATATCATATAAGAGAGATTTACCTCTTGCTTTTTCTACAATATCATGAATAGTTGGGGGAAGTATAAAATCATTTGTAAGTACAGGAACATTGTTAAGCCCTAACTTTTTACAAATAAAACTTGCCTTATCTTGTTCAATGCGTAAATCATCTATAATTACATTATAAACAAAGAAATCATATCCTGAAACATGATATTTATTTCCTTGTATGGATTTACCTATAATCTCACCTTGTATTACTACTTTATTAGCATTATATGTTTTAGCTATATCTTTTAAACAATCTTTTAAACCAAAACGCCTTGCCACTTCCCAATATGGGGAATCATCTTCTTTTCTTAACCATACATTTCTACTGCATACACCAAAGGTTTTATTATCTAAAAAGTATGTAGCTGAACAGCCATCTAATTTCTCTGTGACATAGAAGATTATCTTTCGTTCACGCCATTCTTTAAGCTTATTAACTAAATTCTGGCAATTATGCGTTAAAACTCCATTAGCAAAAAAGTTATGATTATCAGCTACGGTTAAGTCATATACTGTACATATTTTACGCTTACTAATGTTAATTGCATTTACTCGTTTAGAATTTAATTGTAATTCTTTATAGAATTTTTTACCATTTAAAGCAAATTCTACATTTTGTAAATTATCGGGCAATTTATAACGCATGGAAGGATGTACATAAGGTGCAATAAGCTGTAAAAATTTTTCCGTACCCTGTACAGTTATATAAATACTGTAAAACTGCTTATCTTTTACTACGTGACAATCTATACCAAAGCGTTTATTTAAACATTCAACAAGTAAAGAATTTTCATCATAAGAGTAAGCACAACTACAAATTCTTACCTGTGGTTTACTATCTTTATACCTAATTGTGCCATCGTCCATATACCAAATTGCTAATGAAACAGGAGTTAAAAGATTACAAAATTCTTTTGTAATAATCTTATTTTTACCATCAAACATTATTTCATTAAAATGCTTACTAATAAGAAAATCGGATTTAATATAGGAACTGTAAACTTTATTATTACAGTAACCACTCTTACCTTCATATATCTTACAATTATCATTTCCGAATAAACTTAACTTAAATTTTAAATATTCAAGTTGATTTTCGCCTTGAGTAAAACCTATAGTTATATTATCTGAAAAAGTCAAATTTTTAGAGAGTCTTTTATCTTTTTTAAAAGAAGCATCTCCTAAAGCCATTCCATAAAGTATTGGATAAAGGTCTTTAGAGTAACAATTTACATAGTCATAAATCAAATCTCCTACTTTTAAATCTTCGGCGTTTTTGTAACCATCATTAGTGTAGAATGGATGGTCTCGGGTACAAGTAATACTATTTTGTCTATTATAATTATATGAATTATTAAATTTTATTTCAAGTAAAGGCTCATTACATTTTAGTTTCTGCACCTTCTCTATTGGTTTATATTCAAAAATTTTATCTTTCTCATTATAAGTAAGAATCTTATATTTATCCTTATCATTTACAATATCTACTAAAGGTACTTTACCTTTATCTGTGTCAATTTTAGTTCTACCCCATAAACATCTTTCCTCATCGGTTTTCGCACAAATATCAGTAGGGAAAGACGCATTAGAAACCCTAAATTTCGCTAAAAGTTTTCTAAACCACCTGTATTTCATTAAAAACCGTAAAAATCTTGGGTAACTCACACTCTGCTTAATAAGTTTTGTTTCAGCTTCAGCCTGCGGGTCATATTTAGTTATACCAAGTTCTTTTGTAACATCATCACCAATTTCATGATAACTACCTCTTAAATAACTTATAGGTAATACCAAACCTTGTGAAATTTGCTTTCTTAATTTAATAGTTCTTACCCTATACTTTCTATCTTTCATAAAAGCAAATTCGGGGCGGGGAGGTAAAATAGAATCTACCTCTACAAAAATAACTTTATCCCCTACATTAAAATTATCAGATTTAGATACAACACATTCCCATCCCCTTACAGTAGCCTTGAGTATTCTATCCGCATTAGGAATAGGTTCTAAATTTTCAATTCTTGCTATAGTTGCTAATTTACGCATTTATTACACCTCACTTTACTACCTCTGCTTCAATAGGTTTTTCTTCTGTTAAAAGTGCTTCAAGTATTCCTCCGCTGCGTGGATTACTACCCTTCACAACGGTACTTTCTATAGTTCCACCTTTTACTACCGTTTTACTTACTGTTACAGGATTACCATTTACCTCATTCTGTAATTTATGCAGTTTTTCTAAATAACCCCACGCATCTTTCATTAAATCAGAAGTTCTTTCTGTAGCTATACCACCTTGTTGAGTTTCCTGTAAGTATGATTTCTGTACTCTTTCTAAAGCTAAATCGGCTAAAGAAGTCATACCATCTATTACATCATCTTGATTACGAGTATTGAATTTACGGAAAAGATTATCATAAGCACAAATATATCCTGCTTGATATTCAGGACAATTAGTTGCTAATACACACCTGTCACATGATAATCTTGCTATTGCTTTAGTAGAAATTTTCTTTTGTTTTCTTAATTTTTTAATACCCGCTTTAATATTACCATCTTTATCATATATAGGTGTAATATCATTTCTAATAAGTTCTTTTTCTACCTCATCCTTATCATAACCTGCTGTAAGCAGCGCAGGAAGAAGTTTTCCACATTCCTCTCTTGATAACTCTACCTCTGTATACTCTTTATCTGTAATATACTGCTGACGCTCTAATGCTTTACGTTCATTATCTAAAGGCTCATGTAAATTCTGTAAAGCCCTCTCCTGTCCATTTAAAGCGTTTTTGAAAGCCTCTTTTAAGAAGGCTATACATTTATCCTTTGTATTATACTTAACACCTTCTGCGCCAAAATATGCGCAGATTTCAACTAAATCTTCAAGCTGATAAGCATTTAAGTCTTTATTATTAATAAAATTGTAAAAATCTAATAATAAAGTAGTGCCAAAGTCTTTAGGCACTTGTGTATCTATACCTGCTTCGTCTAACTTATCTTCCCAATCGTTCATATCAGTTGAAAACCACTCATAAGAAGGTAACTTATACATCTTTCTATCACTCCAATACTTTTTAGGGAACATAACCTGTTTTACATACTTTTCCATTTTCTTAAAAGCAATAGCTGATGCTTTCATAAGTTCAGTTGACGCTTCTATATCCAATAATTTAGGATTAAGTTTAAGTGCTTCTAACTTTCCACGATATTCCCCATCTTTCCATTGCTCTTTTTTCAACCTTTTAAGTTTACCACCTTCAAAATAGTTTACTTCCCCGAACTGTGAACCCGTAAGCCAACTTGTCATATCAGCAGAAAAAAAAGGATGTTTGAGTAATAATTTATTACTTCCTACACCAAAACCATGTATTTTAGCTTTATTTTTGACTGCTATCTCAAAAAGTTTATCAATATACTCAATAGGATTATCTAAACTTGCGTTCATTTCAACAGCAGAAAAACCAACATAAGGATGTTTTCTACAAAGTTTATCAAAGTCCTCAAAGCTATCATCTAAATGATATACATATATTACAGGTATACCCTCTTCTTCTAAAGGCATAAAATATTCTTTACGCCATCTCTCTACAACATCTTTGCCAACAAGACTTGATAAGTCAAGTTCTACACAAGCAAAGATTAAATCTCTATGCTTTTTAACAAAGCCTGTGTATTTCTTTAGATAATCTTCCCACCACTCTACGCTTTTATCACGATATTGAGCGTCATTTATGAAAGTATGTGCGCCACTGTCAATAAGAAATTTCATTCCTTTTTTCTTGTATAACCGTTCCTCTATCTCCTCTTTACCTCTACGCCTTATATAATAGTAAGACAATAATAAATTTTTAGTGACTGCACTTGCTATATCATAAATCTGTTTAGGCTCAACACCTGATAAAAATAATGTAAATTCGCTTTTCATCTATCAAAGGAACGGTATAAAGGATTACGGCGAAGTCTGTCTACCTGTGTAGAAATCTTACTCCAAGACTTTTGATTCCAACTACGGCTATTCCTTCTCAAACGCCTTGTATCATTACGGTCAATATCAATAGATACATCATTATTTGCATTACTTAATGTGTTATAATCTTTTCTGCTACCCATTATAAATCCTCCATTTCATTTTTAGTTAAATAAAATCTATATTTTTGCGCTGCCCGCCATTTACAATCTGTACACTGTCCACAAGGCTCACCTGCATTATTTGCAAAATTGCAGGAGAAAGTCTTATCCATATCAACACCCAATGAACAACCTATCTTATATACTTCATCTTTATCTTTATTTATAAATGGTGCAACTACTTTATATTTATCCCCAAATTCCACTCTTAAATAGGCATTTATAGCGTCTACCCATTCTTGCGTTGTATCTATAAATTCTGTATTAGCAATTAAGCCAATATAAATATTAGCATCTTTAGGATAGATTCTATTGATTAACTCTAATACAAATCTTGCATTACGGCAAGGATTAAAACCATCTTTTTCAACTTTGGAGCGCATTTTATCAAAATAATCAAACTCTTTATTCTCCAAAATTTCACCTACATTAATAAGTTTACTATCTGTATCTTCCATAATAAAGAAAAATGTTTTAGGATTTAAACCTTTATGTTCCATCCATGCCTTCAACACTGTACTGTCATAACCATGACTCCACAATAAAAAGTTATCTTTCAATCCAAACTACGCCCCTTTTCTTTCTATATTTTGTAACAAGAGTGTATAAACTCTTTGTACCAAATACAAATACCTTATTAAAATTGAAAGCATTAAGAATATCTATATCGCCATTGTAAAAAATTTCAAAAGGTACATTAAACTCTTTACAGAAATTATAAACTGCTATAATATTTATATCCCCTATACTGCAAAAGATATTCATTTTTTTGCCATTTAAGTGAAATTCAAGCACATCTAATATATCCTCTTCTGTCAAAATCTTATTTGACAGGACAAGTGCTTGCTGCATTTAATTTTACCTCCAAGTCTGTTAAGTTATCAACAGAACTATCATCTAAATAAACGTGGGCAAATACTTTTCTTGCTCTTAAATTTTCTATCCACCATTTCATACCGTCAGGGAACATTTCTTTTATACGCTCCAAATCATCATTAACAGCGTCAAACTCTAATCCCAACTTTTTACAATAAGAAACTGCCTCATCTAAACTCTTACCACACCTGCAAGTCCAAAGGATTAATTCGTTCCCTGCTTCTTTTAATTCTATAAGTTTTTCTATTACACATTTACCGTTTTTATCCTCTTTAAGATAGCCAATATTCGGAAAAGAATTTTCTACGATAGTTCCATCAAAATCTACTGCTATAATCATTTTATACTCCTTATAAAATAGTGCGCCAAAAAGGCGCACCATAATTAACATTTACTATAACCACAGTTATTACAATAAGCACACTTACCATCAGGAATAAGAGTATACTCACCACATTCAGGGCATTTCATTTTGCCATTATGAATATCCTCTTTTATCTCATGAATAGCTTTCTGCGTTTCCTCTGTAAGTGCTTTTTCAAAAGTATTTTTAGCATCCTCTATGGCTGTCTTATTTTCTTGCAAGTCTTTATAAATATCCCTAATTGCACTTGCAATACAAGAAGCGCAAGATTTAGAAATATCTTTTCTACCACTACGCATTAAATAACTACAAGCAGGACAATTAGCGTTGCTTAACTCATCAGCAATATCTAATGCTTTACCACCAAGCCTTAAAGCATAGCTTGTAAGTCTTGCAATAGTAGAAATATTAGCTTGACAGCCTGTTTCTGCACCTACAAAGACCTCAAAAATGTGATTATCTTTTACATTTACTGTTACATAAAAATTTCTTACACAAGCTGTATGGTAAACAAAAGTGCGCCCCCAAAGGGATTTCACTCCATTACGTTTAACAGGCTCAAGATTATCTAACTGTCTTGCTTGCATATCATCTATTGTTACAGGCTCTTTAATAATCTCAACTTTTGGCACAGGATTTTTAACTTCTTTATTCTCTACATCAGCACGTTTTACACCATGGTCAGTACCAAGGATATTAATGCGTTTGCAGTTGTCACGAAAAATAGTAATACCTTTACAACCATTTGACCATGCCTGCAAATAAAGGTTAAAAATATCATCTACAGTTGCACTCTCTTTAAGATTAATAGTAGAAGAAATTGCATTATCTACATAGGCTTGCATAGTAGATTGTAAATCAACCCTATCTTTAGGGTCAATATCATAAGTATCTACAATATAAGGAAACTTTTCTTTAATCTGTTCAGCAGTAAGTTCATTGGGATTATAACCTCTAAATTTTAAAAGATTTTCCACTGCAAGCATATTAATATGGAAAGATTTACCTTCTTTTTCAAGAACGTGAGTAGTTCTATCATAAGACACCTGATAGTACGGTTCTACACCACCACTTTCTCTAAAAAGCATTGAAATTGAACCAGTAGGTGCAATACTTAATAAAGTACCATTACGCATATTTTGAGATAAATCCTCTGCTACTCTTGAAGTAAATCTGCATTGAATTTCATATACCATATCACTTTTATTAAATTTTTCTCTATCAAATTTACCAAAACTACCTTTTTCTGCTCCTAACTTTGCAGAAGTGGCATAAGCAGTAGTCTGCATATTGCGCATAATAGATGCTATAAGTTCAATACTCTCTTGACTACCATATTTAATACCCATTGCTACAAACATATCTGCCATACCAAATATACCTAAACCAATGCTACGCCAATCATCAATACACTTTCTATTCTTATCTAAAGGTTGAAGTTCATAACCATAATCAAGAATTTCATCTAATGCGGTTACAGCATTTTTAACTGTATCACAGAATCGCTCCATATTGAAATGCGCTGTAGCAGTATAAGGATTATCTATAAAGTTATAAAGATTAATACTACCTAAATTACAAGCATTATACTCTGAACCTGCAAATTCACCACAATTCCCTGTCAAAACACCATTGGCAATGAAGGTATGATTTTTAGGCTCATTCATACAATAAACTGTATCAACTACTTCTGCTTCATCAATAGATACAATGTTAACTTTAGGGCAAGCATAAGCTGTTACAATAAAGTCACGGTCATTATTGAATACAGGATGTTTATACCAATCTAAAACATCTCCAACTTTTAAGTCTTTAGCTTCAACCCTGCCAATATCTCTTAATACCCATTTATGATAGGGAGTACATTGTACAGTAGCACCATTAGAGAATTTAATTTTTAAAGTCTTTTGGTTATGCCCTGTTACTTTAGGAGTAACTTTGCTCCACTCATAACCATTCCAAACTTCTACCTCTTTACCTGCTAATTCCTCAATAGGTTTATACCCTTTTTTAGTAAGAATAAGGGTATCACCAGTTACACAAGGGTTTGTAGTATCAATTCTATACTCATTAATAGGATAGCCACTCAATAAGTTACATTCTCTTACATTATCAATAAATAATGCCCCAGGCTCTCCCCAATCATACTGCGCTTCACAAAATTTCCTAAAGAAATCTCTTGCATTAATTTCTTTTTTAACCTCTTCACCATTTTCTTCATTTTTAAAGTGCAACTCAAAATTCTCATTACTAATTACACTTGTCATAAAATCATCAGTGAAACATATAGAAATATTCGCACCCTGAATTTTATCATTATTCTGTTTAATAGTTAAAAATTCTTCAATATCAGGATGGTCACAATTCAAGGAAATCAGAATTGCACTTCGTCTACCATTGTTCCCGATTACTTCACCAATTACATTATAGACATCCATAAAGGAAACTGCACCACTCGAAGTTTTAGCAGAATTATTAACTTTAGCACCCTTTGGGCGAAGGTTACTCAAATTAATACCTGCTCCACCGCCAAAGCTAAAAATTCTTGCCATTTCCTTACCTACATCAAAAATAGATTCAATGTTATCTTTAGGTGAGGGAAGAATATAACAATTACTTGTTGTAGCTCTAAATTTTCCCTTACAACCTGCTGCATAAAGTGTTCTGCCCGCAGGTAAGAAAGTACCATCTATAATACTCTCTGCCATAAAATCTTGTAATTCTTTTGTAGAAAAAATACTTGATACTCTTTTAATGAAAGCATTAAATCCTGCATCAAAACCTTCCTGTTCTACAATTTTTAATTCGTCATCGTGCATATATTTTTTCTTTATAATATTTTGCGGAATTTCATTATCCCACCATACTTTATACACATTTACATTACTAATTCTACCCAATTCATTCCCTCCATTATAATAAAAATTCTTCTGCCATTGGCAACTTCTTTACAAAATCCATGAATACTTTATTCCACGCTTTAAGTCTATGGTTTTTACGCTGCGATACCATAGTTTTAATTTGCTGGTAATTTGTAGAAATACGAGCAGTAAGCTGATAGCCCATCGGTACATTAGCAAGTACAGTATCAAAATCACATTCACCTTTATTGTATCTATCTACATATTCTTCAGCAATAGCGATAACTCTTTCATCTGTACCTTCTACACACATCTTTGCAATATCTGCTTTAAGTAACTTGTGCATTTTACTTGTGCTACTTACAATCTGCTGAAAATGATACCTTTGCCATTCTGCCCAAAAATATTGTGGCATTTCTAAATCAAACTGAACTATAATACCAGTTAAAAAATTATTATGACCGCTTCCGATAGGTGCTTTGGCTAATGCTTCTGCTCTAATAATATGTTTATTTTCATCATCCAATAATGCAATTTTCATTGTCTGTTTATCAAACTCTTTAGCATTAGGAGTTTTCAATAACATAGGGTAACCCGAAGCCAAAATACTTTCCTCTAAACCATACACATTTACATTACTTATTTCCATCTTTTACCTCCAAAATCAATTATCATTTTGTTCTTCCTCAAATAATTCATTTAAAACCCTGGGAGCATAAGCACGCCCTTCAGTTTTAGCTAATGCTTTTTTAGTTTCATTAACAATCTTACCCATCCTATTAATAGAATTATTATCATATCCATTTGCAAGCGGCGTAAGAATATCAATTAAATCTTTAGCTACCCTACGTTCTTTAGAGTATTCATTAATTAACCTACATATTTTAGTCCGCATTTTTCTATCAGTAGGATAATTAAATTCACAAAAGTGGCGAATATCACCAAAGGCTTTATCTGCTTCATTAACAGTAGCACTACAAATTGAAATATCAGATTTTGCATCCTTTAAAACTTCATAAAAATCAGAAATAATTTGACAAATCTCTTCTTTTGTTTTCATATAATCACCTCAATAATGATTATACCATAAAATATCTAAAATGTCAATTACTTTACATTTAAAATTTTATGTAATTGTATACCTATCCTGCCCTTTATACTTCCATCCAATAAAGTTTTATTTATAAGTTCTACAGATTCTTCATTGTTATTAACTGGTGAAAGAATTATTTCTGCTTTTGTAGGATATTTCTTCAAAATCTTTTTAACAAATTCAATATCCTTCTCATTATCAATCACAAACTTAACTTCATCATAGGATTTTAACACAGCTAAATTATTATACTTATTAAGCCCTTCTACACCACTACATGGACATTTTATATCCATTACATAATTATAGCTTCTTTTATAGTCATCACTATCTATATCTATAAGTCCGCTTGTTTCAATACTTACAATATATGAAAAAGATAAAAGTTCATAAATAAGCGGGTAAATATCATTCTGTAATAAAGGCTCTCCACCTGTTAAACAAACATATTTATTACCTAATTTACTTACCTCTAACATAATTTTATCCAAACTCATTAAACTATAATTCTTACCCTCACAAGCGTATATTGAATCACAATATCTACAAAATGGCTTTGCAACACATCCATAAAACCTAATAAAAGTAGTAGGATAACCTGTATACTTCCCCTCACCTTGTATTGATGAAAAAATTTCAACTACTTTCATTCTCATACCCCCAATCTAATTTGACAACATCACCATTCTTTCTTCTTCCAAAATTTCTTGAAAAACTATCGACTAATAAAAAACGTAACTCTTCTTCAGATTTAACTTTAACTTTAAAATATTCCTTTAAATCTAACCTACTATAGTCATATTTATTTAATGGTGTAACACGTTCTGCAATATTGCATAAACCGAATGGTAAGGAAACATACAACTTGGTAAGATATTTACTTCTATTCCTGTTTTGCCACTCATATTTATTCTGTTTTATACCCTCACCGACTGTACGATAATATGGAAATTTTAAAACAAAGTTACCTATAATCAATATAAACCTACTACCACCTCTTGTAGTATAAAACCATTTCATTACCTCAACTCCAAATTAGAAGCCTTAAAAAAGAAGCCCCCATAGGAGGGCTTTTAATTTAAACTTGTAAATAATTTAATCAAAGTGCGTTCTTCACCTTCAACTACAGTAACATCAAATCCTGGGCGCACAACTATATCTCTACCATTTGAAGCAAGAAAACCTCTTGCAACAGCAACTGCTTTTACAGCTTGTGATAAACTTGCAGCACCTATACAATGTAACACTACATTTGAAGCTACTGTATTGCCCTCACCTTTAAGAGTTTTAGCAATACAGCCCGCAAGAGATTTAACATTACTGCTACCACTTACTTTTAATACTACTTCTTTCATTGCCTTACCTTCCTATATTTTCTGCTTATTTATTATACTTTTAATCTACATTTAAAGCCTCAATTATACATATTTATTTCTATACTCTATATTATAACATATTTTGATAAAAATTCAACATTGATTTATAATTTTTTTCTCATCAATAATAGAGAAAAAATCATTAAATTTCAACATTACAAAATCTTGTGACTTAAACTTTCCTTTTACCTGACTTTGGTGCATTATAAGTACAGGTATTTTTCCATTAATGCAATCATTTTCTGCCTGTTTAAACCATTCCTGAACGGAAGTCCATCCATTCTTATGATTTTTAAGTTCTAAATGTAAGAGAAAATTTACATTATCAGTATAACATACTACATCTCCCCGCAAAGCATTATTCTCAATTCCCTTTAAATAACCACCGCTTGATGCTGTTCTACCAAATTTAAGTAAAGGAAAAATTTTATTCAACTCATTGACTATTTTCCTTTCAAAATTTGCACCTTTAGTTTTAGAGGATTTACCTAAATTGCTTTTTTTAATTTGTTTTTCTAATTTCTCTATTTCAGGACTGTCAGGAGCATTTTCTTTCAAGAAAACTAATTTATCTTTTAATAAATCAACCCTACGCATTAAACTTTCCGCTCCTATTACTATCTTCAAAATCTTTCAAGCGGCGGGAAAGTTCACGGCTCACAAGGAAAGTACCATCTTCATAAGATTTAAGAATATCACTTAAATAATCATACTTTTCAAGTGCATATTCCATTGCTTTCCTGCTCCCCTCTGCAAAAGAGTCATTAAATACTCTTAACTCTTTTTCTGTTACACTCATTCGTGGAGGACACTCTGAAAATACCCTGCATTTTTCTTTATCAAAAATTGATTTAGCTTCCCTATATACTGCCCTTGCATCACTCATAAGTGTTCTTACATACATTCTCTGCTGCACAATAGCATTAAGATATTTACTAATATCTGATGTGGATAAAATAGTTAAATCCTTGGGCAATGTAAGATAATCAATTTCTACATTTTTATTATTAAACAATACTACCCCATCTTCCTGTAATTCTTTCTTAATTCTTTCTATATTTGTCATAATTTACCTCACTTATAATTTGTGGAAAACATTATTCCTACTGCTGATGTTTCACCATCTGTCATTCCCCAAGCATGAATAGGAGAATGTCCTAACCTCAAAGTTGCTATTCCTGCAACCTTTTTATTAGTAGATATGCCTACACCCACACCCCATGTTGGCTCTAAAGGTTTATTATCAATACTTAAATTATACTTACTTTCCTGCTTTAAACTTACATAATCCCTGCCATACTCAAATGTATCTTTATTTTCAGGCTTTAAGTTAAACCTTTTACCGTTTAATTCTACATCAAAAGTTTGTTTACTATTATAAACTAAATCAGGGTCAGAAGTGTTCTTTTTAGTTTGAACACTCACTGACGCTGTATTTTCCGTTCTGACAACTTCAGTTACTACGGGGGTACTAACTACCCTTTCTATAACTTTCTCACTTGTAGGCGGATTTATGTGGATATAAACGGCATATATAATACAAACTATTGCTATTATATAAGGTAACGTGTCTTTAATTTTTTCCCACATTTACTTTATCCTTAAAATTAAAGAATAAACTAACAAGCAGGGTATAGAACACTAAATAAAAGAAGTATAAATTAAGCCCTGTAAAATGTGAAGCACCATAAGCTGCTACTACAGTCCACAAACAAGCTGCCACATATACAGTTCCTACTACAATAGCCATTAAAAGTACAATGGCTAAACCCATAAGTAAATATTTCATTTAATTTCCCCTTTCACACAAATCTTTAAATGCACACCATTTACAATAACGTGTATTATCCTTTTTAGGAATGATTCCTTCTGCTACATACTTATTAATTTCCTTACAACGGTTAAGCAAATCACTAATTAAATCTCTATCCCATTCAAAGGGAAATTCCTTCAACTCTTGTGTATCTTTACATTCATAAAGAAAAATAATCTTTCTAATAGGTTTAGGATATTTCTCTAAAAGTTCAAGAGTTTTATCAAAGATTGCCATTTTCTTTTCCAACTTCTGCTCTTTTGTATATTTTCTGCCATCCTCTAAAAAACTCTCTAATTTAGTTTTATAAAGATTTCTTAACCATTCCCCATCACCTAAAAGAACTTTTTTACGCATTTCATCTAAACAATACATATATAAACTTGCTTGAAGTTTATGTTCAGGTTTTGCATCAGTTAAAGCATTAAAACCGTTACTATTAATACTCTTAATTTCGAGTATTGATAATCTATCACCATCTTTAAGTAAACCGTCTGTATTACCCATTACTTCATATTCCACATTAAATACAGGTGCCTCATCAAGTAAAAGTACGCCTGCTTCTTTCAAGTAACCTTGTAATCTCTCATGTACAAAAGTGCCATTATTTAAAATGCGGAGGGAACGTGGGTCATCATTAGCATTAGTCTTTTTAGCAAAACAACGATTATAATAAGAAGCCCTCATACAACCTCCTATACCGCTTGGACTATTCCATCCATGCCCTCTATCCTCTGTTCCGCTATCCTTCATTAAAAGCATATCAATAGCAGGGATTAACAAACTGTTCTTTGTAAGTGTATTTAAAGAGGGAACACTTCCTACTACTTTAAATTTCTTCAAATTACTGCTACCTCCTTAAAATCCTCTAATCTTGTTATCTGCCAAACTGCACCACCGTTGAATCTATACAAATATAAATACCCCACATCAATATAATTTAAAATATCAGCAGAAAGTTTAGAACTCTCCTTGCAATCTAATACATCAATCTCATTATAGTAGTTATAAAAATCATAAGCCCTATAAGCAATGTAATCTTTATCTTTAACTCTTATTGCAAGTAAGGGTATTCTATTACATTTAAGTGCCTCATTCTCAATCTTACTTAAAATCTTCCCCTTTAAAATGTAATAATCTTTTTCAGTTGCTTTACACTCAATTAAATAATCATCTGTTACTACATCACCTTTTGCAAAATATAATGCGCCTGAAGCTATTACTGTTTTTCCACCTAAACTTTCTGCTATAAATGTTTCATGCTTATTACTTAACTTCTTCGGTTTCATCTTTCACATCCTCTGGTTTCCAAAAACAACAAAATGTTCTACCTTCCTCTGTTACCATGTCGAAGGGGGTAACAAAAGAATTTTGGCAGATGTCATTTTCGTCATAATATTTACAACTCTCACACCTTGAAATGAAATGGGCAGCTTTCATTAAGGCTACATAAAGCCTTGTATCATAGCCTATATGAAAATCCAATACCTCACCTCCTTACAACGCTTCTATAATCTCTGCAAATAAATCTTGATTTTCTCTCAATAAAGCAATTAGATTATCCTGTCCTTGCGCTAACATTTGAGAATTATAGTAGTACCATGCTCCCTTACGCTCTATAATACCTTTAAGAACAGCTAATACAACTAACTCTTTAGCGGTATCAATAGAACCTTTAGGAAGTAATCCATCATCAGTATATAAATCATATTCACCTGTTGTAAAGGCAGCACCTAATTTATTTTTCTGAATTTTCCATTTAATTACACGCCCTACAATTTTAGCATTAGTACCAGTGCCTTCTTTAATGTAATCGCCTGCCCTTAAACGGATTTCGATACTATTAGTAAACTTTTGGCTATTTCCTCCAGGAACAGTAGTAGGATCACCATAACCACCAATTTTATCCCTAAATTGATTTATGGATAAGACAGTAGTAGGCAGTTTACCATTCCTCTCCAAAGTATTATTAAAACTTTGAAATTTACCGTGATAAGTCTGCAATTTCAATGGTTTAATACCCATTTGAGCAGTATCAGAAATATCTGTTTCAATATACTTTGTAGGTAACATAGCAGCAATAGAATCTATCACAATAAATTCCACACCCGCTTTTTGCAATTCTACTGCAATATCTAATGCTTGTTCCATACCTTCAGGTTGACAAAATAGTAATTTATCATTATCAATACCATTCTGCGCTCCCCATTCCTCACTATAACTACCACTTTCAATTTGAATTAAAGCAGCTTGTAGGGGTATATCACCATCATCAGCTACTACCTCATATTCAAAGTTGCCTTTAGTTATTTTCTTCTTATACATATTCTGTACAGCAGCAATGGCTTTATAAGCAAGTAAAGATTTACCACTACTCTCTTGCCCTGCAAGTGTAATATATCGCCCCGAAGGTAAGCCACCACCTAATGCGTCATTAAGTGATACACTACCTAAAGGAATTTTGAAATTCATTTCATCATTTATATCTGCGCCCTTACGGATGGCATTTACGCCAAAGCGTTTGTTTATATCTTTTATTAGTGTATTTATATCTGCCATAATTTCCTCCTTTATTTAGCTTCATAATAACTATGCCCACAGTCGGTTTCTGCTTCAAGTGGAATTGTTAAATGAATACCTCTCCTCGGCATACAATGACTCATTATATACTTCATTCTATCTTGACATAAATGAGCAAATTCTGTAGGACACATCATTACAACCTCATCGTGTACAGAACTTACTTGATATGCACCAATAGAATTAAGAACTGTATCATTATCCAAATCAATTTGTGCAAATGCTACTGCATCAGCAGCACTACCCTGCGAAAGCACATTCACTGCTACTCTTTCAAGATAAGAACGTACTCTCATATCCTCACTATTTATATCCCAAAGATGTCTTTTATGCCCACCCAAAGTTTTTACATAGCCATTTTCCCTTGCAAACTTTACTGCTGCCTTATCATAAGCGTGTAAACCGCTGAAACCCTCAAAATATTTATCAATATATCCCTGTGCTTCTTCTTTACTAATCTCAAGGTTTTTAGATACTGCTATACTCGTGCCCCCATAATCTACAGCGAAGCCTATCTTTTTAGCTATCTGCCTCTTTTCAGGGGCAATCTTTTTAACATCATTGGGGTTCACATCTTTAAGTTCAGGAAAAACCAAAGTAGCTACTGTTCCATGGGGGTCAAGATTTTCTACCATCATTTTAATAAGCATTTTATCTTGAGATAAATGTGCAGTTAAAAATTTTTCCAAAGCATGGTAATCGGCTGCTACTACTGAATAACCTTCATCTGCTATAAAAAGTTTTCTTATTTCAAATCTATCCCAAAAATCAAAATAAGTTCTATCTTCACCATCTTTAGGCTCTTCTAACGGATGAGGGAGTTGCTGAAGATTTACATTTTGACAAGTCAACCTAAAACTATCAGTACCGCAAAGCCCAAAACTACAATGCACTTTACCATCTTCATAAATATGCTCCCAAAGCCCATCCATAAAAGCACTTTTTAATTTTACTAACTTCTTATAATCAGTAAGACAATCTATAAATTTATGCGCTTCCTCTGATACTTTTTGGCGTTTTAACTTCTTTAATTCATCTTTACCTACCTTTGGCGTTTTTAATTCCTCATAGGCATATTGCCCTCCTGCTGTCCACTCTACCACTTTAAAGCCAAAATTTCTACTTACAAAATCTTTATTATAACTTTCCTTAAAGATTACATTTGCCCTTTCAGACATTAACTGTTTCTTATAGCTTAATTTATCTTTTGTCGCCAAATTCTTTGCTACTTCATCATACGCTTTCTGCGCACTCTCATTAAGCTGTACAGCTTTCTTCTTAAAACCGAATAATAACTCATAAAGATTTTGTGAACTTGAAGGATTAAATTCTACCCCTGCTAAACTATATAGCTTATACTCAAGATTTTTAATCTCTATCTCTGCTTCTTTAGACATTTTCTCCAAAAGTTGTGTATCAATTCTAAAGCCTTTTCGCTCCATTTTCCACAACACTTTAAGATAAGGAATACGCACTTTATAATAGTAATCCGTCATTCCCTCATTCTTTAAGCCCTCAATAAGCTGCGGAAACATTTGTTTCATAAACCATACGTCCTCGGCAGAGTATTGTCCACCAATAGGAATCTGTACTTGCATAAAAGCGGCATTAGCATTGGCTTTTATACCTACGGATAATTTCTCATCATTTGTAACAGTTTTAATAACATCACTATAATGTGACTTTTCTACGCCATAAATCATTTTAGTTACTGCTTCCAAATTCTTTTCCACAGTTTCATCTATGGTATGTACCATTACCATTGTATCTTCAATAATATTTTTATTAAAAACTTTTACTATATCTACACCCTCATTAGCAATGGCGTGTAAGTCAAAATCTATATTATGGGCAATATATGTTTTGCCACCATTTTCCATTATTAATCTCAATCTCTGTGCAAAATTATAGGCATCTACATTATAATATTCCCCCTCAAACTTTGATTTATCAAAGTCAGGAAAATATTTAGGATTAAAAAATTTCGGAGGAATAAGTCTAAAACGATTATTCTCTTTATATAATCCTTCAAAATCATGCCTCACAGGAACATAAAATACATCTTTAGATACTTCATCTTCAAAAGCAAACGTATAACCTACTACATAATCTTTTCCTGTCCACCTTACGCTTGTCCCTGAAGTTTCAGTATCAAAATATACCATCTTTGCTTTTTCAAATAAAGCAAAAAAGGAGTCTAAAGAATGTTCCTGCACAATACTTAAATTAAAATATTTTTGGTGAAACATCTTTACTCTCCTTTACTACTTTCCTATACCTCTCTGTCATACTTGGCACAATGCGTGTTACTTTAGCATATTCCATTTGTCCTGTAAGCACGTTATGATATTTTTTGGGCTTTGATTCTGCAATATGGTAATCCATAATAGGATATAACCTAAAACGCTTATATCCGTCTTTAGTTAAATCCTCAATAGCGAGTAATACATTGTCTACCATCTTTCTTGCCTCATTAAGTGATACATTCTGCATTGTCCCAATTTTCCTTGCAATAATCTCTCTATTTGCTAACATAACATACTCCTTAATAAACTAAAGCCCCATTCGCAGGGGCTTTAGTATTATACCTTAAAGTCTTTTAAGTCCAGTAGCTTGCTGTACTCCTTTAGGTTCTTCTACTTCAGTTTCACCATAAGGTACAAACAAACTCTGTAATACACCCATAAAACCTTCAGTCTTTGCAATCTCCTTATATTTTTCAGGCAGAGATTCAATAATCTTTTCTTTGGCTTCCTCCGTTAAAGGTGCTTTAGACCAGTACAATGGGTCTTTACCTGCGGGGCAGTCATCTACTCTATCAAAGTTATAAGGATTTTTCTTGCCATTCTTACTTACATAGTATGCTCTATCAAGTAAACCGTACTTTTCTTTATTACGCTGAATAGCTGCAACATCAGAAGTACCTCTCACCATTACTCTTACTTGGTCAGTATACTCAATAACTTTACCAGTAGGTGCGCCATTTACTACCTCATCTTTTGTAGTTACAGTACCATCAAGTACGAGAAAGGCAGATTTAATGGAGCGTTTATTAAGTTTACTTGCGTCAAAACTGTCAGGCTGCTGACAGCCTTTGCAATCAGGCTCACCAGTGCATACAAATACACGAGGTACAGTACCTACCTTAATAGTATGGGCGTAAAAGGAAAGTGGCTCATCAGTTAAGAAACGCATAAGTTTCTCTTCCCCATCTTTTACATAAAAATCATAAATACCAGTTCTACCTGAATTTGCTTTTGCTTCTTCACTCATTTTATTAACTGCATCAAAACCTTTTTGAAAAAAACTTTTCACTTTACATTCTCCTATTCATATAAACTATAATTTCTCTTTGGATAAATTTCCAAACTACTAAACATTACTTTTAATTCATTTTCATTACAATCTTGTACATCTTTTTTACCATCAGGAAATCTACAACGCATAAAAGTAAAATCATTCTTTAAATACTTATAAATTCTTTTACAACCACCTTCTCCTGCCTTATCATTATCTAAAGCTAAAATAATTTTATCCGCTTTAAGCATTTTAAGTTTTTCAATTTGTGTCTTACTAATTTGAGCAGATATAATGGAAAGAGTATTAGTATAACCAAATCTATATAGCCAAATTGCATCTAATAAACCCTCCACTAAAATAATCTCACCTTTAGGTTCAAATAAGTTCATGGGATAAAAATAATCTTTAGCATTAAAACGATTATAAATCTTATATTTAGGTTCATTACCATAAATAGAATTATAACCTTTATCCTTTTCAGATAATACTGCCCTACTACTAAACCCTAAAAGATTACCACTATAATCAAAAAAGGGAATTGTAATACGTTTTAATTCACCATCCCAACCTAATTTAAACTTAACAAAATCTTCTTCACTAAAGCCTCTCTTTAATAAATAAGGATGTACAATTTCTCCACTTTTAAAAGGCGCAAGCGCACTCATAGACAATGCATTTTCTTTAATTTCATCGGATTCTCCGTATAGATTTCTATGTCTACTTACAGCCATTCTAAAATCTTTATTAAAGTAACTGTTAAGAAATTCATAAGCGTCCATAATTGAAATATCTTTTACAAACGCTACTAAAGACACTAAATTGAATTTTGCACCACAAGCAAAACAACCACCTACCTCTTTCTCTGCATGAATACCACAAGAGGGATTACGTTCACCATGATAAGGACAGCAAAACATAATATTCTCGCCACGAACTGTAACTTTCTCAAGCCCCAACTCATTGCAAAAATTTTTCATCTCTTCTACTGTCATTTAATCACCTTCTATATTAAACCTAATCTCTCTTTCGCATAGTCACATTGCGCCTTTGATAATTCAATACCAACACCTGAAAAACCTTTATTTAAACAAGCATTTAGAGTAGTTCCCGTTCCTACAAAGGGGTCAAGAATCTTACTACCTTCTTGACAATAAATATCCATTAACTTCTCAACTAATTCTGTTGAATAAGTTGCTTTATTTAGTGAATTACTGCCGTCATTATTTTTAGCCTCAATAAAGTTAAAAATATTTTCATAAAATTTTTGACCCTTACTGGAAACACTCTTTACTTGCTTATTCGTTTTGAATGTCTTATAATCATCTTTTCTACAAAACACAAAAACATCTTCACAGATTCTTGTAATTTTGTTAGGACTTACATTATTAGGCAATGCAGATTTCTTCTTCCATACAATCTTATCGGCAATAACAAAATTAGTTTTATGTAAAATTGCATAAATACTATACCACAAACTATTTATACACTCAAATTCAGAACTTGTAGTGGAGGCTGAACCATAACTTACATTCCATAAAATACAACCATCTTTCTCTAATAGTTTATCAAATTTATTAAACAATTCCGCCACCCAATCAGCGTACTCATCAGAAGTTCTTTCCTCCACCGATATATCATATCTTGCAGAATGTGCTTTCAAATTATATTCAGAGTTAGATCTCCGTGCTGTATTATACGGAGGTGAAGTAATAATTGTAGTGAATTTTTCATTATTCATAATTAAATCGTCCATTACTTCAATACAATCACCATTATAAATTTTAACCATTACAAATTCCTCCTTAATGTATAACTTATTATATCATAAAATTACTAATTTGTCAAGATAATTTTTTCAAAGTTTGTGGTTTATCTACCTTAAATGTTCGCTCTTTCTTATCATCAAAATTTGCATAGACTACATCATAATTCATTTCCCTAAAATCAAATTGCATTGTAAATTTTGGTGTCCATTCACCATCACGAATTTTAAGAGTTTGAATTTCAACCTCTTTAGCTGCCCTCTGTACTTCATCCTGTAACATTGACCACATTCCATCACAATACTGTTTAAGACTTGTAGCATAAGCAATATTACCCTTATCAGTAAGCTGTGTAGTAGTAATAATGGGTATTTTCCTGTTTAAAGCAATAATTTTAAATGCCTTAAATACTGATAGCACTGCTTTCCAATCTTCAGGGTCTTTACCCTCACTCATAAGATAACCACCGTCTATTAAAACTATATCAGGTTTATAGGCATCTATTTTAGCTGCGCACTCTGCTACACCATTTATAATAAGTTCAATGCTTAATTTAGAAGCATACTTTGGCGCAATATTCTCAAGATAATCTTTATAAATACTTTCTTCATCATTAGTTAAAGCACCATCTTTTAAACGGCTATAACTTACACCACTCATTATAGCATCCACCCTTTTTAATATTTGATGTGGACTCATTTCCTTTGTAAGAAAAAGTGTCTTATAACCTGCTTTAATTAAATTAGAAGCTATAATACATAACAAAAAAGTTTTACCCACACCTGACTTGGCAAGGAATGATATTAAATCTACCTCTTTTATGCCGCCAGTTTGTTTATCAAGAGGGTAAATCCCAAGGGGTATACCTGTCATACCTCCTGTAGCTTTATTTACTAAATAATCTTGAAAACGCTTCTCTGTATTTGCCCCTAAATCAACTTTTTCAGTAAAGGTAAAATCACTATTTACTTCTGAAATTAAACTCTCTAAAAGGGTATAACATTTATCTACATCCCTATCATTTATAAGATTATCTATCTTTTCTAAAGTAGTTACTAACTTATTATGCCTAATCTTACGGCGCAGTTCATCACAATAATAACCTACTGTTTCAGGACTTTCAATGTTAAGATTGACTTCAGGGAAATGCTTTTTAAAAGTTTCCTTATCAGGCAGTTCACCATACTTAACTTTAAAATCAGATAACCACTTAAAAGCCCTTTTATTTGCACCTGAAAAATAGTCAGCAGTTATATCTTTGTTAAGTACAGTTTCCCATTCTTTTGTTTCAATAAGTTTTCTTAAAAAAGAATTTTCTACTGACATTAATACATCTCCTTAAATTCCTCTAAACTGATAGCATTTTCCACAAACTCCGTGGTATGTGTTTCATCTATATAATACTTGTACAAATATATGCAATTACTGTATAATTCATTAAGAGAAACCTTTTCAATTTGATTAAAAAATAAATATTTACCAAACAACTCATCCTCATATACACTTATATCCTCTTTTGTTGATATAATATGTATGTTAAATTTATCAAAAAGTTTTAAAGTTAAATCCCTATATTCAGGATTAAACTTATATTTAAAACTATCCCCAAATATGCCTTTTAATCTTTGCATTGTAGTAGGTTTTCTGTTAAAAATTGTTTCAAAATTTATAGCAATTATTGGAGCAGTTTTATTACTAATATCACCGTTTTTCACGATACTTCTCATCCAATTCTGCTACCGATAAATCACCATTTAAAACAGCCAGTGTATGATAATCACATAACGGTACTGCATTTTCTCCTGCTTTACTACGAATTGTATAATTATCCTTACCCTCTAACAAACAAGCAAAACATTTTTCTTTTACCATTTTAATCCTCCTATTTCAAATACTGTAATGCGGATTTACTTCTTAAAGTTGTTTTCCGCACATCTTCACCTGTAATATCAATCTTGATATACTCACTTAACATAGAAAATACTGTATTTCCATACCTTGTCTTGATAGTATTCAAATCTAAATTTGTACAAATTATTGTAGGTAAACCTTTTGAGAATCTTTGTTTTAAAAGTTCCTCTAATAATGATTTTTCAGAGGAACTTTTAAGATTAACTTCTGCTCCTAATTCATCTAATACTAAAAAATCGACATTATAATAAATATCTACATCCTCATTGTTAAAAGTCTTTGAAATTAAATCCTTAAAAGTCAGAAGCCTTGCAGTATAATAACATGAATAAACATATTGTAAGATAATAGAAGAAGCATAAGTTTTCCCTACACCATTACTACCACTTAAAAGAATACAAATGTTATCTCTATACATTTCATCACAATGACTTGTATAACCAGTCAATACCCTTTTGAGTCCTTCATTTGTAAACCTAAAATCTTTCCATGTCAAACCTTGATAAGTAACAGGAATACCCATTAAAGTAAGTGCTTCACTACTAATAACATCTCTTGTTCCTCGTTTAAAATTCAATAGTAACACCTTCCTTAACTGCTTCCCTACCCCTTACAGGGGTTTCTTTATAATTATTATACCACCTAATTGCCTTATTGTAAATACCGTTTAACCATTTATTAGATAAAAGAAAAAGCCCATAAGATGTATAATTTAATACACCATCTTTAGTATAAATTCTCTCATCACTATCCCAAAGATAATCCATCATTATTTTAATCTCACTACTCTTAAAATTCTTCATAAGACTTTTAATAATGGCTCGGTCACTGTATTTAACAGGAACATAAATAATATCTTTTTCTTTTGCTTTAGTTTTCCAGTATTTCATAAAATCATCAGCAGTATAGTTTTCTACATCTAAAGCAGATTTTAAAACACCCTCTGCTTTAGATGTAACTACTGCTTTACCAAATAAAACTTTGCTCATTGCTTTATTATAAAACATTAGCCTTGCAGCCCCTTAAATTCTTCCTCTAATACATTATCAATTTGAATAGAAAGTCTTTGAATTTCTTTTTCCCAATCCTTCTCATCTACAATAGTTTCAAAACCACATTCAACTCTTGCACTTTCATAATTACCCATATTTACTGTTTGACTTTTTACTAATCTAATTAATCTTTCACCTTTATTCATCTAATAACTCCCTTTCTAATGCTTCTTTAACTGCTAATTGTAATCTGCTCTTTAATACATCATTCCAAGAACTTTTCTTATCTGCTCCACACTCAATAAATGTGAGTACAATAGCTTCAATCATTGCTCTTGTATAATAAGATTTTCTATTAATAATAATAGGACTTTCAGGTAAAATACCATTTTTACGCCATAAATTAATAGTTTGATAAGTTCGTGGAATACCATAAGCAGAAAAGGCTTCTACTAATTTAGCTGTAGTATAAACCCTTAATTCTTTTCCATTAACTTTAATAATTCTGCCAATAGTTGCCCAATCTTTAAAATGCTGTGCGCAAAACTCCTTATTCGATTTCTTCTTCCTGCGTTTCCGCTTTTTCGACTGCATAAAGTGCATAACTCTCCTTTTGCTTAAACATTTTACTCAAATCTTCTTTATTTATTGTACCATCTTTTATATAATTTGTCAAGACATTCAAATCATATTGTGGTACAAAAGTTACTACCTTGTCATAAATGTGCAAGCGTTTAAGGATAGGGTCAGCCATAATTGGGTCAATTTCTTTAGTGATTCTTAAAGCATTTTTAAAGTTACCATTAGAAGTTTCAATCCAATAGTTACCGCTACCATCCCTATTTACAAACTTGTCCTTTAATAACTCTTTAATCTCTTTGCGTCTTTTCTCTGCCATTGAAATAGTTTTTGTATACATTACATATTCATCGTACAAAGTATCTAAATCAATTTTCTTTTCTTCCTCCACTACAACCACATCTATTTTTTTCACTATTCTACCTCCGTATTAAATATACCCATGTTTTTATAAAAAATATCTCTCTTATAACCATGATAACAAATACCTGATACAAAAGGATGACGATAATCATAAAAGATTATTTTTTCTTTTCCTTCCTTTGTACGCCTCAATCTGCCTATTATTTGAATTAAATCTTTTTCGTTAGCTACACTTGATACTAAAAACCCTACTTCCCATGACTTAACATTAGTGCCTTCAGTAGCTATTGCAACAGTAGCTAATGTTACTAATACTTCTTTACTCTCTGCCTTTTTCAAAACATCTTCTTTAGAGTCGCCCATATTACCATAAAATTTTTGAATTTTGGGACAGGAAGGTAAGAGCATTTCATATAGATTATCTAACTGCTCAATAGTCTTACAGAATACTACACAGGATTTTCCCTCATTATAGTTCTTTTTAATATCAGCACATATCATCCTGTTAAAACTATCATCATTAGCAATTTTAGCGTATGCTTCATGCAATCTTAAAGGATAGGCTTTTATCTTACCTAATGCTTCAAATTCACTACACATATCACGCCATTCAGGAGTCCCTTCCACATATTGATTACCCTTATACACAAAACTATGTATATCTTTCAGAGTTTTAGCATCATAATAAGATTTCTTATGATACCACTTCACATTACTCTTTCTTACCTTTATGAGTATGCTTTCAGGGGCTATTATAGCGTCAGATTTTAGTTTTGAGCCGTCAAAAACTGTTCCCCCACAGATTATATCTACCACATCAACAAGCCCGTCATTTCGCATTTTTGTAGCTGTAAGCCCTAACCTGAACATTGCAGGAAAATTAAATAATACTTTATAACTTGCTGCGCCAACATGATGTACCTCATCACAAATAATAAAACCAATATGCTCATAAAGCTGTTTAAGTTTAACTTCACCTAAACGAGAGAGAGTTTGTATTGTAGTAAGTGTAAAATGCTTACCAAGTTTAAATACTTTTCCTTTTACAAGTCCTACATCAGCTTCTCCATTATATGCAAGTTCAATATCCTTTTTCCACCCTTCAATTAAATCATCTTTATTAACAACTATAAGAGTGCTTTCAGACATTCGCCCTGCAAGATAAATGCCACAAAGACTTTTTCCGCTACCAGTTGGTAATACAAGAGTTCCGTATGGATAATTACTGTTTAACCACGCTTCAGTAGCCTGCTTTTGTATATCCCTTAATTCTAAAACAAATTTAGGAAATCCAACAGTATTTACTACTCTTGAATCATTTACTACCTCAAAATCATCTACTTTAAGAACATAACCCATAGGCACTTCAATAAATGCTTTATTATCCTTATAGTAATGCAAATATGGAGGCACTTTTGTTTTAGCATATTTACTATATTTTAGTACACTTTCATAGGCAGGATTTTTAAAAGTTAAATCTTTTCTTATCTGCATTTTTTGTTCTTCTGTTAAACCAAATATTCTTTTACAATTACTGTATGCTACTCTTATCAATACCAAAAAACTCCTTCCTTACTTTAAAAATTAAATCCCAAAGTTTATCACTATCTTTATGTGGTAACATAATTGCCCTCAAAGAAAAATAAACATCACCTTTATCAGAAAAACTTACAAGTAATCCATCACTGTCTTTAATACAAAGTCTTAAATTGTTATTTTCTTCTATAATCAACTTTATCACCTCTGTACATATATTACCATACTTTCTGCATTTTGTCAAGTCTTATAAATAAAAAAAGTAACAAGAGATAACTCTTGTTACTGTAAATAATCTGTTACACCTCTTGCAATGGCTCTTGCAATATCATCTTTTTTATTTACTAAAATATTTGCATCGTCCATATTATCAATAAAGGCAATTTCTACTAAAACGGCAGGCATTGAAGTAGAATTTAATACCACTAAACCTGTTCGTTCTTTTAAACCTCTATCTACTGTGCCAATAGTGCTTACAAGCTGATTTTGTATACATTGCCCTAATTTTGCACCTGCACCATATAAACTATAAACACAAGTTTCAGTGCCTTTAGCTTCTGTATTAAAAGCATTACAATGTAAACTAATAAATAAATCAGCATAACTATTGGCAGATTCTACAACACATTCCCCTATACCATCATAATTAAGATTATCAGACTGCAAAAGTTTTACCTCAAAACCTGCATTTTCAAGATAACCTTTTAACAAATTACCTATTTCAAGAACTGTATCAGCTTCAGTAATACCTAAAATATGATTTACTGCACCTGAATCAATACCAGGGCAATGCCCAGGATTTATAAAAACCCTCATTTCTTATCCTCACCTTCCTCTAAAGCGTCAGGAGTACCATTGTTATTAGTATCTACAAGCATACCTAAAATAAAAGTTACGAAACCTACCATAGAACCGTCAATTAATATCCTCAAGTATGCTAAAAGTTCTGATAACATCACTTTGTCTAATACAAATAGATATATCCAACAACCTAAATATAATAATAAAACAATGGCAACTATTAATATATACCCTATGAGTACATATTTCACGGGTTTAGGCATATTCTCTAAACCTACCCTTAACTTATTAAGAAGTTCAGGTATTTTAGATTTAATAGTATTTAATAAATTATTCACTTTCTCACCTACTTTAAAATACCTAATAAAATCGAACTTATTAAAGATATAATAAAAGCAATTATAGAAGCCATTCTATATATATTTTCCATTTTATCATCCAATAATTTAGAAAAATCTACTTGCCTATCCCTATTTAACTTCTTTTCCGTTTCAAGCCCTCTATCAACACTCTTTAAAGAAACTTCAAGCACGGCAATATCCTTGCCGTGCTTTTCAAGTTCTTTTGCTTTCTCTTTTAAATCTTCAGCAAGTGCTTTCTGTGCTTGATTTACCTCTGCCAATTTAGAAGTGGCATCTAAAAGAAGTTCTAAAATTTCTTTCTCCATAAAATCACCACTTTAATTATGGTAAGAAAATTATGCTACTTTAACAACAGTCATGGAAGCATTAGTAAGTGTTACAGCAGCATCTACCTGTACTTGTAAACTTGCGCCTATATTAGGATTACAAGCACATGGTTTAGCAACCCTAATTAAAGTTGTAAAACTTAAATTATCAGTAGAACCTTCTGCACCTGTTACAGACGCTTCTGCACCATTTACATCTACACCATTATTTACTAATTTAATAGAATATAAACCTGCAACAGTAGGTACTGCATCTACATTTACCTCTACTAAATATATACCTTCTCCACACAAATTAATAGTTGTACTACCTGCAACGTGTTTAATATGACAACCACTGCATACATTATTTGTGCTAAAATCAATAAAAGCATTAGCCACTAATGCTTCTGACGCTGTATTCACAGTATTAAGAGTAGAAGGACACATTAATAATCACTCCTTATTTTAAAAATAAAGGGCAGAAAATTCTGCCCCAAAATTAATTAGCATCCACAACCACCATAGCCATAACCACAATAATTACTTACAGATTGATAAGGACTTGCGGTTATGTAAGCGGGTTGTGGGAAAGGTCTTAAAGTACCGACAATATTTGCAGTTTGAGAAAGCTGACTTAACTGGAAGTTAGCAGACTGCAAATCACGGTCTTTATCAGCTAATTTATCACGGAGTCCCTGCATTACATTCTGATTAATTAATGCACGAGTTGCTTCACCTTCTGCATGAATAGCTGTTGTAATTTCACAAGTGTTACGATAGTTTTCAGCTTTTACATTCTGAATTTCATTCTGCAAAGTGCAGCAGCACTGCTGTTGTGCGAAACGGTTTTCAGAAATACCTGCGTTTACAGCAGAGAAACCAGTGCAAAGGTCACGCTGAACACCATTAAAACCTTGAAGCATTGTAGTATTCTGTGCATAGAAACCATCACATAAACCATTACTAATACCATCTAATTTACGCAGTATAGACTGTGTATCAAAACCCTGTTGCATTTCTACTTGAGTAAGACCTGCACCATTTCTGCCATAACCATTGCCCCATCCACCCATTAAAGCAAATAAAACAATAATCCACATGAACCAACTGCCACCATTACAATAGCCATCACCGTAACCATAACCACGGTTTACATCCATTACTGGAACAATAGAAGCGTTTTCCATTATAAAAACAACTCACTTTCTTTGTTATATTCCCCGCATAACCTGCATAATGGCATTGAAATCAATACCTCTTTGTTGGCACAAATTTTGTACCATTCCTTGTAACTGCTGCTCATTCATTCCCCTATACTGATTCATAATCCCCTGTACTTCGGGATTATTACCAAACATCCTCATAAACATTTGTTCAGGATTAGGATTATTTCTTACTTGAGCCGCCATTTGCAGAACCTGCATTAGTGATTGGTCTAACATTGCCCATCTCTCCTTTCAGCTTTTCAACATCATTTACAAGTTTTCTCAAAGTATCATCATACTTCTTAAAATACTCTTCAGGTTGAACATTTGTAGGCTGATACAATTTATAGGTTAAGAAATCTGATGTACCATTTGCTAAATTATACTGTTTAGTATAAATCTCTCCTTGAGATACATTAACAAATACATACATACTACCATCTAAATCTACTATTGCCGCCTTTGCCTCTTCAAGAGATGTTACAGGCAATGCCTTTAAGTACACTCTTGCAGATTGATTATTAGGAACATAATTAGACAAACTGTTTAGACCAGGACTTGTTTGTCTATTCATATCCCAATTATTATAATTAACGCCATTATTAGGCGCAGGGTAACTAAAACCATTTCCATAATTATTATTATATAGCATAATTTCTTACCTCCATAATACTATTATACCACACTTTGGCAAAATTGCCACACTCATTTTCAATACTATTTTAACATCTTATCAATAAGAATTTGTATCTCTTTAGGATATAATTCATAGTCATCATTCATAAGGCGTTTCATTTCAAGCCTTGAAGTGCTTAATAAATTACTTGCCGATTCATAGGTAAGAACCATCTTTTCTGATATATCCCAAAGACTATCTTGATTTACATATTTTAACATTAATATTTCTTCATTTCTTCTATGTAAACCGAGAGCAGGTATTAATGTTTTTAATGTATTTACATTAGCCAACTTTAACTTTCTACTAAACTCCTTCTTATCCAATCTTATGCCCCCAATTTTTCCACAATCTCATCTTTTGTAAAACCAAGGTTTTTATAAAGACTCCGTGAATTTTCTACATATTCGTATTTTAAAATGGCAGTCTTACCATTTTCTTCCATTGTTTCATATTTAACTGTATCTGTATTCTTGCCTGCTTTTTCTACCTCACCTGCATAAATCCAAATATAATCATCAAATAATAAATTACCCCATAAAGGCTTCCAAACTTCTTCGTTGAAATTTTCTGCCATATAATAGTAATCCTCTTTAGAACTTAATACTTTTGGTATACCTCTCATTAATAACTCAATCCTTTCTTTAACAGAATCTAATTTTATGCTTTTACGAAAATTATAGGTATTTGCCCACTTCATCCAACCTTCTGTACTGGCTACCATACCTCTTGCATAGTCCAAATCTAAATCAGCAGTCTTTAATAAACTATCCAATTTTCTAAACCTGCGTTTTATCCTTTTTGCTGTACTCTTTCTTAATAAAACACAGTTGTTAGGAAATGTCCTATAACCAAGAAAGTCTACACCTTGCGTTACAGGAAATACATTACTCTTACTTAATAACAGATTTAACTTATTATAAGCAAATACCTTCGCTTTTTCAGCTACCTTATGTAATTCTTTCTTATCATTACCGAAAATTATAAAATCATCACAATACCTTATGTATGCGCTACACTTTAAATCATACTTTATATAAGTATCTAATTCATTCATGTATAGATTACCAAACCACTGTGAAAGATAATTTCCAATAGGTACGCCTGCTTCTCTATGCCCAAACTCCTCTACATATCTTTCAAGTTTTCCACGCATTATATCAGCATCTTTACGCCCTTCAAAATTCTTCAAATAACCTATATTAGCTTCTCTTGTTGCAAGGCTATCTATTATTATATCAAGAATACTCAATAAATCTTTATCTTTAATCTTTTTACGCAATATTATTTTCAATATTTCATGGTCAATATTTACATAAAATTGTGAAATATCAAGTTTAGCACAATATTTATACTTTCTTACATATTCAGAGCATTTTATCATTCCCTTATGTTGCCCCTTACCTTTACGGCAAGCATAACTATCATGTATAAATAAACTATCCCAAATAGGCTCTAACACATTCATTATAGCATGATGTACTATTCTATCAGGATAGTATGGAAGCACATAAATTAGACGCAATTTAGGCTCATACATTGAATAAATCCTATAAACGGAGTTCTTATAATTTCCATCTATTAAATCTTTCTGTAATGATAATAGATTAGCTTCTAAATTTTCTCTTACTTTAATAACCTCTGATAAATTTCCTTTACCTTTTCCTGCTTTTAATTCAGCAATTTTAAGATTTTCAATATCAATAATTCTATTCCAAAGATTTCCATATCTTCGTATTTAAAAAACACCCTCTCTATTAAAAAGTTTAACAAATTGGCACTCTTTATAAAGAGTGCCAAAATGCTATTTAGGTATT
>UMGJ01039279.1_pt1 | contig 46770 bp, 48 predicted proteins | sample 1965221 | NCBI WGS metagenome assembly UMGJ01 (sample SAMEA4836067, study PRJEB28245) | human gut metagenome | biome: gut microbiome; material: fecal sample | place: Denmark | collected 2008
TCTAGATCATACATTTTTGCATAGCTTGAATCTCCTTCTGTATCTTCAAAACAACTTCTGAACAATTCGTCGTTATTTCCTGGTTGGTAAATCTCAATACTTTCCACCCTAGATTGCTCAAGCAGGTTGTTTTCTTCTCGTCTAGCAACATATGAGACTTCACATTGTGCTCTGCACCATCCACCTCTATCCCCAGTTTGAATTCTGGATAAGCTAGGTCTAGTTTGTAATTCGTAGCATACCTCATTGGATTGTTCTTTGTTGATATTCCTGTCCGAACTGGATACTCTAACCTCCAATTGTCTCCCAGCTTCGTCTTCAAAAGAATTTGAGGTGTAGTGTAATGCCCGTTCCCACCACGAATTACAGGCCCTTCGTGCAAGGTCCCATTCATTTCCTTTGTCTTCATCATTTTCTTTATGCAATCCGGATTTTTCATTGGATTGTTCATCTTCATTCGCATAGAAGACTTTGGATCTGGTCGTCCTATTTGCTTGGAAGTAACAAGAGATCTTCTGCAATACTCGCTGCATGTCTTTTTCGTCCTGTTCGAATAGCTGACTGTAAATAAATTTCCACACCATTCGCATTGTTTTGTTACAGGAGGCTTTTGAGGAGGAGTCGATCGAATCTTCGAAGCACATTTTAGCGAGCAAGTTTTCCGATTGTCGCTGTTTCGGATTGTCATAACTTCTCCACAGACTGGACAAGTAAATGTACGCCAGTGTTTTGAACGTTGCTCCAATTTCTTGTCCAAATTCGGATTCAATTTCTTGTAAGCTGACCCACATTTCATTGAACAAGTCTTTGCATCTACACTCCTCGGAGTCCAAAAGGTTTCTCCACATATTGGACATATTTTTTGATATGACCGAGTAGTTGGGCCAGACAGTATCTGTTTCATATACTGCTTCCGGCATTCGCTGCTGCAAATTTGCTTCTGATCGCTCGGATACATCACTTGGAACGAACTTCCACAAACTTTGCATTGTCTTGTAATCATAAAGATTGTCACCAGCCTTCAAATCTTTAGCTTCCACCCATCCATTGTCTGTGAAGAATAGATGGTTCTTCGTCGTCAGCAAAGTAGTGTTACCGACTCGTAAAGATAGAAGGTTAGATTTTTTCACCTTATTTTTGAATAGGCGTGTTACCTTAACAGGCCCGTTTATTCCGAAAACAGTGTCTCCTGGTTTAATATCACGAATACAAATATCTCCGCCAGGAGTAGAAATCAAGGTATCACCAGAAAAGCACTCATCACAAATGAAAACCTTATACTTGCTACCAACAGGAAATGTCCTAGCTTGATCTACAATTGACCTGACGCTATCAACACCATTATTAGATGCAGCGTCAATTTCAATTATGTTCGAAGAGTTTCCATTCAATTTATTTGCTATGATTCGACTTAGTGTTGTCTTACCACATCCTGCAGGTCCAATAAGGAGAAAGTTTCTCACAACAATTGGATCTGTATCGCAAATTTTAACGAGAATATCTCGAACAATAGACTGCTCAACAAGGTCTTCAAATGTCTTAGGTCTATATTTTACAGCAAGAGAAGGCATATTTGTCACCCCCAAGTTTCGCAAGACTTTTTGTACTCACACATAGAACACCATTTGTCTCCTCTAGGTAATCTATCTGGAGCAATCATGTTCTTTTCGCAATCCATAACGATTTTGAAAACATTTGTCACTTTTTCAACATCATTCTCACTTATGTTTAATTGGTAACATTTTAGTGAACCATATTGTCTATCTTGATACAAGAACAAGCACTTCTTGAGTCCAAGTAATGTCATGTAGCATTTAACTTGGTCTTCATGTTCATCTTTCCATTGAGTAAGATTATTGAATGCAGCAAATTCGCTTGTTTTAATTTCAAGTAAATAATATTCACCGTCAATTCTAACAATACCATCTACTGCAAATCTGATAGGAATATCATGAAATCCTACTCTTGTTTCAAGCCCATCTTCGGACTTAGATAAAGTGTATTCATGAGGAATAGGGTGCTCAGCCAAGAAATCCTCGACTGAGACCCAATTCTCTTTAAGCATGTCCTTCAGATCAGTTTGAATAATCTTGTGACAAGCAGTCCCGATGTCAGCTGTAAAGTCAAGCCCTCTATCAGGTTTCTTGTCTTTGTCAGGCTTTACTCCTCTAAGACGAAACCAGCTCTTTCTCATGCATCTAAACGAAGATGGAGCAAAGGTTTTGCTTGACAGTTTAGACGCTTTTTCTATTGACTTATTATCTAGATATGATTCATAATCTTCGAGGAAATTACAGCTTACGCTTGAATTGAATCGAGATAGATTGATAGACGAAACTGATCTGAATGCCATTACTGGTCAGCTCCAGCAACAAGAATAGACATATTATCTGTCCAAAGGATCAAACCTACAATTTCGTCTGTCTCTCCATTAGTTACGGGAGAAATGAAAACAGACTCGCTGTCAATATTAGATATTGCAGACTTGAAATTGCTTGCCTTCATCTTGATACTATAAGAAATTCCAGAACTACCTTCAACATCAACCTTACAATTTACATTATCATCAGATACGGTAAGTACATTACTATCAACATTGATAAATACAGCCTTAGCAGACTTATCTTCGGTAGACAGCAAATCTGACTGATTCAATGTCTTCAGAATAGAAGAAGTGTTGATTTTTACAGCTTTGCTCATATCTGTCTTCATCATATCCATGATGATATCAGCGTTATAACTTCCAAGATTAGGATCATCTTCGTGCTCAGGAGTAACTTCTGAATACATTTCGTAGCAGTCGTTCTTTGTATGCACAAGATAAGCATCTCCGATATTAGACAGAGTTGCATCTTCAGGCAGAGAAACAAACATGTTGATAATGTCACTACGAAGGAGGCAAGTTTCACCAAGTGTGCCCTTGTTAGAGTGTACAAAGATGCTGTTATCCATATCGCCTACAAGTACATCAGTTGTGTCTCCAATCCAGCAACGAGTGTAGATAGGATTGACAAAAGACATGCTGATAGCAAACATCTGATGGTCGTCAATGAACTTCCAAGAAGCTTTATCAATTTGACGAATATCTGAACCTCCAACATTGTAACGAGGCTTGTTTAACTCCATGTCCGTATTCTTGATGATGTCAGGGACAACAAACTTAGACTTGCCAGAATAGAGAATCAGCCCGTTCTCATCAAATTCAACAGTAGTGACTGCAGAATCAAAAGTGGAAACAAGCTGCTTCAGTACCAAGCAGCTGACAGTTGCAATCTTATCAGAAAGTTCACTGTCAATTCCGCCTTGGAATCGAATTTCAGTCTTAACATTATCGCACTCCAAGTTTACAACAAGCTGTTTGTTACTTACGCTAACCTGTGCGATATTACTCTTCTGGCTGAACTTTGATACATTTGAGTTAACAATTGCAAGATTCAAGCCATCAGAAAACGGTTTTGTGCTTACTGTAAATCGCATTTTGATATCTCCTTATGTTGAGTTTTAGTTTACACATTTTGTGTTGATTACATTAACGATTCAAAGTCTACCTGAAACTTCTTTTTCGATGTAATCAATGAAATCTTCAGACGAAATATGGCGACTCTTGATGTAATCATCAATATCGGCTTTCATTTCAGGGCTTTCTACTCCATTTACACCCTTTGCAGCATCTCCACGAGGTTTTTCTCCGTTTTCATCTTTATATACAGGGAGTTTATACTCCATTTCAACAAGATGATACTGGATCCACTTTATCTCGTCTGAGTTATAATCTGTTAATGATTCAGGTTTAGGATACGGACAAGGATATTCCATTCCATACCATCTGTAAGAAGTTTCAACATCACATGTGATAGGAAATGGCATGAATGATGCGGCACCGCACATGCAATCTGAAAGAATTTTAGCGCCTTCTTCCGCATATTGTTCTGGCACCTCTGTGATTAACTCGTCGTGAACTGGTACAAGCAACCTTCCTCCAATTTCTTGCCATCTTTTATTGTTACAGAGGTTCAAAATCGCCATCTTAGTGAGGTCAGCAGCCGATCCCTGCACAACGCTGTTTACGCATTGGCGCGTTGCATCGTTAATTTTTGGTCTATTATTGATTACTCGTATATGCTCTTCCTCGTAGAGCTGCTTTGTGCGCTTAGCAATCTGACCATAATACTTGTATCTGCTGAATTCTTTTTTCAGGTCATCAATAACATGTTTAGGAATTTCATCTCTATTTTCAAGAGTATTTACATCTAATGGGTCAACATCAGGATTTACATACCCTTTCATTGCTTTGAACTCAAATTCCGGAAGCTGCATATCTGGTAAGTGTCTTCTTCTTCCAAGGATAGTTTCTGTATACCCATATTGAGAAGCATGCTTCTGTGTGTTAATCATTAGATTTCTCAGACCAGGGAAAGCGTTCATAACCGCATCAAAAACTTTCTGAGCAGCTTTTTGTTTTTGTTCATCTGTCATGTCGTCTCGTTTACCGTACAATTGATCAGCAATAGACGGAATTGACCGTCCATAAAGCACTCCTAGTAGTATGCTCTTAGCTTCGCTTCGTCTTGCTTTACCATCTGGCTGATACTCATGTGTCTCTGGGTGAAACTCTAGACATTTTTCATAAGGCATATTGAAAGATACGCTTGCAATAAGAGCATAAGCGTCCTTTCCGTGTGCAAAACCTTCACACATCTCTTTGATGTCTCCGACAAAAGCAGTTAGTTTCGGCTCCTGCTGACTGAAGTCGCTTCCTAACATGACGTAACCAGGAGTAGCTCTAAACATATGACGAATATCAACAGCATGAGAAGGAATATTTTGAAGATTAGGTTCTGCAGAAGACATTCGCCCTGTATCAGCTCCAATTTGCTTGAACTGACCATGAATTCTTCCGTCTCTTGCAACAGAATTAGGAAGCTTATCTACGAATGTATTGATAAGAACTGAAAGGCTTCTAACCTTCAAAATTTGATTTGTAACAGGAAGGTTGATTTCGTTTAATATTTCTTTACCTGTACCTGAAGAATTACCTTTAGGAACTTGAAGAAGGTCATATACAAGATACTTTACCTGAGGAGGAGAACTAGGATTGAAATCTACTCCTCTAGTAAACGGACGCTTTCCAGAATATGATACAGTAGAATTATCAATTATTTCCTGTACCATGTCTTGAAGTTTCTTCATCTCCCTGTTGTAATCTTCTCTATATCTCTTCTTTAGAGCATTTGCAACATTCCTGTCAATATACATGCCCGTACGATGCATGTTCTGGCAGACCTTAACCATAGGCATCTCAAGATCCCATATAAGACGAGAAATGGCCTGAAGATTTGCTTTCTGACACTTAGGATGAGATTCGGTAACATAAGGAAGCTGCCACTTGAACAAGTCGTATGTAATCTTTGCGTCATTTGCAGCATACAACTTTGCAATCTCTGGATCAGAGAATGGAAACAACTTTACAGAAAAGAAATCGCTAAATCTCTTTGGATCTCCTTTACCTTTAAGCACATACTTGTTATAAAGGAATTTCAAGTCGTTGTGAAGTTCGTTTTCTTTCAAGCATCTCCATGCAAGGATTACATCATAGTAGAACCTATCGCAGAAATCAACTTTTAGATCCTTGTATATCATGGCCAAGTCGTAGTCTGCATTTGCGAAGATAAGACGAATGTTGCTATTTTCCATCCGCTTAAACTCTTCAGAAACTTCTTCGTAACTTAGCTGCCCTTTATAGGGAGTTTCAAATATAGGAACAAGATGCTTCATAGGGATGTAACACTCTACTCCGCCTGGATAGTAAAGAGAGGCACCGACAATCCAGTCATTTTGTCTATCAAGACCTGTTGTCTCTGTATCTATTCCAGCATAGCCTGCTTCAATACAATTTGTGACATAATCATGAAGTTGTTCCTTTGTCCTAATCAGAATAGCTTTAGAATCTTTGAAGTATTCTTGAACAGCCTTTGACATCTCATTTAGTTCAGCATTAACTGTAGAAACTCTTACAGCTTTTGGCTTCTCTTTATTGAGCTGCTTTGTCCGTTCTGCTACTTCATTGATTCTGGCCATCTGAGACGAATTGAATAAGCTCAAATTTGTACCTCCTATAAAATAAACCCTACGTGATTTTGATGTCACGTAGGGTCTTGAATTTGCTATCAGAATACTACGTCATCATCAAGCTCTTCAGGTGTACCAACGGGTTCATTTTCATCGGGAAGCTCTACTGCAGGTGGAACATACTCAGGAGCATTAGATGTCGAACGAGGCTTCACCTGATAGCTAGGCAAGCTGCTAGGAGAAACATTGCTGTTACTGTCTGCATGCTGGTTGAGCAGCTCGCTTAGATCAGCAGCAGTATACTCGCGGCAAACTTCACTATAATAATCAGGAGAAGAAGCGTTATTTGCTGCAAGAATATCACTGTAGCTCATAATGTTGTTTCTACCGATGGCCTGAATTTCATAGGTAGTATCGACACTACCTGCCTGACCGTGACGAGTGATTCGGAATACATAATTAGAAGGATCAGGGAAATTCTTGAATACATCGTTCATGAGCTGAGGCTCAAAACGCATTGTTCTATCCCAGAACTGAATCTTCTTCTCATTGATGTTGTAAACAGGAATGAAAAGCTTTGTCTGAACACGGATACCCTTAGAACAAGCGGGACACCCTCTTCCGCAGCAATGAACATAGCCGGAATAATCCGAACCCTTCACATAATGTGTGTCAGCTACAAGGACATCATCCTTATTTCGATACATGAAAACGACATCTGCGAAGTCACCGTCATTTCGAAGAAGGAAGAACCCACCAAAGCGAGCCTCATTGTAACTTTCGACTGTCTTGAATGCCATATTAAATTCCTCCAGTTTGTTTTGATATGATTACAGATTTGATTTCTGATTCTGCCAATTAACAGAAGAAGAACTATTCTCCTGTAGAATCAATGAAAGTAGAACATATCCTAGGTGATATTCATCAAGCTTTGACTGAATTGTATTTGCGAATAGCTCTACAAGCCTTTCTGTGCATAGCTCAAATGATACAATTTTGATAGGTACTCCATAGTCCTGTAGCGCCTTAGCTACATTCAATTCCTTATCAGAATTTACCATGGAAGCTACAAATGTTTTATCCGGAACTGAAGAAAGAAGAATATCCTTAAGTTCATCATAATCAATAATTATCCCATCTTGTATATCAGAAGAACCTACTGTAGCTACCATTGTATATCTGTGCGAATTAAGAATAGGTTTACCTTTCAGCTTCATAAGATAAGCAAACTCAAAATCAACTGTAGTAGAAACTGTTGTGCTCAACATCTATCACCTCCTCTACATATGTAATAACGATTCATCAAGATAAACATTTCTTGAATACAAATTCATTAGAACCCTCATTGATCAATATTCCATGTCCTGGAAATCCTTAAGAGCTACACGAAGCTTCTCAATGTAAGAAGCGCTCTTAGCTTTCATTCCTGCAGGAAAACGAGTCTTATTGATAAGACAATCTACGAAGGTCAATACATCGTCGTCCATAGACATGACAACTGCCCAGAACTTCTCCTTATTGATAGTTGTCTGAATAGAGAAATTAGACTGAACAAGATTGAAAAGATCAACCTCATCATCACCATCAGTAGCCTGAATGTTGCTAGTTTCAAGCTCGTAACGGTCTTTGTCGACCTTTATATCGTGACAGATGCAATACAGACAGTTGTAAGCAACACGATAGATGTACCGCTCAGAGAACCGCTTAGGATCTTTCTCAAGGACGGGGACGTTCTTGATAAGATACTGCATCATGGTAGATACTCCGTCTTCTTCTTGTGCATAGAAACTGCGAGACTTGTACCATGCAAGTGTGATCTGATCGTAAAACTGCACATAAAGAACCGCTGCCTTATCTTCGGGATCAACTTCCATCCACTCGGAATAGGTCAGCGGTCTGACGTAGCCGAGATACTCGCGGAACATGTTGAAAGTAGCCTTGAACGGATTAACCGACGGAATAGGCTCAACACCACGAGCAACTCTATGTCTATTAGTGCTTTCAAAAGCGGAAACTTGCTTGTACAAAGGTCTTCTTGCCATCTTTGGTTCCTCCAATATTGATAAATTTTGATGTGTCTGGCTTTGATGTTGACTGATTAACTACAAACATATTATAATATGTTTTAATGAAAAAGTCAATACCTTTTTTGGAGACTTAATCATTCGTTAATAATTTACTTGAATCTTATTCAATATTTTTGAACCCTTTGAATTCCTCATACTCCATTCTGAATCTTCTGAAAATCAAATCTGGAGAAGTTTCAGGTTTGTTGAAAGCTACTCCTACTTTAATTCCATCAATTTTAGGATTGTCAGAAGATAGAATGAAAATATACTCTACACCAACATTTTTTCCTCTTGTGTTTTCTCTGTGCTTAAAATCTACATCAACAGATTTAATCTCGGGATAAGTGTTCAAAATGTCGTCTTGAATTTTTTGAACTCTATTTCTAGTCCGAGTAGGCGAGTTGTCAAGAAATTCGGATGCAGAAATACAATTGATTTTCTTTTCAATCGTCCTCAGCTTATCCCATGTATCATAATCATATTGATTTCTTCTATGTTTAGCTGAGTATACTATCTGTCTTTCAGTAGCACCTCCAGCGAAACTTACTGCATAGATCAATACATTTGAAGGGAGCATAGAAGCAGAGAAAACAAGCGAATGTTCATGCTCCTCATTCAAAAATTCATCAACCGGCATATCATAATATACTGAGCCATCCTTGGCCTTATAGAAATATTCAGGTTCATTTGAATCATATCCGTTATCAGATTCATGATCTCTGCAGATAGTTACCTTGTCAATTTGCAAACTATTCTTATTCTTTGAAGTAAAGATATAAACAATATCTGCCCAATTGAAACCTACACTAGAAATTCGGAACCACATTGTGTTATTTCTATAAGTAGAATTATATTGTCCACCGTATCTTGCTCTGCAAAACTGCTGATTGATTGAATGCTTGATTTCTTCTTGAATAGAAAAAAGATTTTCTCTTACTTCGTCGCAATATTCATACAAGCTATCAACATCTGAATAGTTATTAGCTTTGATATGAATGTCAAGGATTTCTCTTGCTGAAATAGGATATTGAAATCTGTAAGGAAGATTGTTCACGAAATTCAAGATAGCTTCATTGATGTCATGAACATCTGCATCATAATTGACTTCTTGTTCAATACCAAGAGCGAGCCAAGCATCAATAACTTGGTTAGCTAAATCAATATCCTTAGATTTAGTTTTTATAATGAATGCAGAACATTCAGCTTCTGAAGAAAGATCATCATCATTCATACAATAGAAATGATGATTACATTCAAATTCTTTTCCATCTTGTCTAATCATCCAAGCGTAATTCATGACTTCTCCTTACCACGGCCTACCATGCCAGTATTTCTTAGGCTTGAACCGCTCTCGTTTATTCCATCGAAGTATAACTTTGATCTCTTGATACTCTTCATCCCAACCGTCTCTGATATATGTGTGAATATATTGATGAACAGTTGATTTAGGCATTCCGACATCTTTTGCACAATCACGAATTGAACACTTCTCATTCAGCATCCAGTCAATGATTCGTTTGCATTTACTCCTTATGTTTAGAATTCTTTCTAACTGGTACCCGTCCAGGCTTAGATCTGTAATATCTATCATTCGGATCAATTCCTTTCTCAAGTTCAGCTTGAAGACGACGATTAGCTTCAATCAAAGCATCAATCATCTGATTATTCATCTCTTCTACAAGCTTGAATGCTTCAATCCTTTTACTTTGTCTAGAAATTTCAGCATTCATTTCAGAAATGATCATCTCATATACTGTATAATCAAATCTATCTTCATAAGGCTTATCAATTTTCTTGTTCATAAAATTGTCGTTATGACTGGAAATATACAAGGTGTGTCCTCCTTAAATTCTGTTGTTGTATATATTAACGAATTCTTCTTTAGAAAGATCGTTTATGTCCTTTCCAATAGGAATATCTATCATTCGTCTTACAATAGCTACATCCTTCAGGGCATTTTTCAGTCGTCTACAAGCTGAATCTCCTGCTTCGTCTGGATCCATTCCAAGTACAAACTCTTTAACACCAAGTCTTTTCAGTTGAGCAATTTGCCTCGGCGTACCGGTACCAAGAAGGCCTACAGCAGGATAGCCGTAAACATAGCATGTTAAAACATTGAAACAGCTTTCTGCTATTATTACTGACTCACATCCTCTTGGAAGTTCATACAATCCATATACTGATTTTTCAACTTTTGAAGGAAGATAGAAAGCTTTTCCTTCAACAGACCTTCTACATATGAATAGCGTATTTCCATTAACATCCCTAACTGGAAACGTTACGCAAGGAATCTTTTTCTTTCTACCTGTAGGGATGAAATTTGCATCAAACCCTACATCAAATTTTTCAATAACTTCGTCAGTCAATTTTCGTGAATACATGTAATCGACTGTAAATCTATATTTCGCGAGCTCTTGTTCAGAAATATATGAAGGTTTCTCAGTCTTCATTCTGTCTTTAATAGACTGTATCGCAAATGCGTTGTTTACTCCCTTCATCATATCTTCAGGAATAAGTGGCTCAAAATCTACTGTATTATTGTATCCTTCAATATTTTCCTCAAGCCAGGCCTTACCTGTTTGATGAATTGAATGAATTTTCAAAAGTTCTGAAATAAAATCAGGGAGCTGATAAGAATGATGGCAAGTAAAACAATTGAACCAACCAGCAGGATACATCTGCCCGTTTCTATATTGGTCGTGAAGAAGAATACCTGACGAAGGTTTTCTTTCATTGCCATTGTTGTGAAACGGGCAATAGCAGCTGTAGTAATCGCCTATTCGTCTATTAGGCCTGAGCATACCTTGCTCAGACAGTTTATCAATTACAATATCAATATCCATATATTCACCTTCTTTGTACTTTATTTAACGATACGACAAAGCGAACCCGCTGATCATATAACGATCAGCGGGATTACTTGATTAGAACTCGACATCATCAAGATCATCGTCATCATCTGAAATTAGACTTTCGTCCGGTTCATTATGGACAATCTTTGCTGAAACTGTAGGTGTTGATAACTTAGGAAGCTGACCAGGTGCTGACGGAGGAGGTGGAGGCGAATCAGAATCAGAACTATCTGATATGTATTCAGTGGATCCTGTATTCGGGTCCCAAACATATGCGAAAGTTTGATTTGTATTCTTTGCATTTCTGGATTTAAGCAACTTTATTTCGAGAGTGTGCTCCTCAAAAAGTTGTCTTAGAGCAAATACTTGTGTAGCAATTCTACCTGGATGATCAGATCCTTCAATGTTTGTTAGATCCGGAAATGGAATACCTTTTTCATCAGTGTTTCCTTTAGTTTCACGATTGGCTTGAACTGCAACAACAACTGCGCAGCCATATGTTTTGCTAAGTCTGAATAATCCGTTACAAATGTTTTTGTATCGTAGAACATCGCTGTCAGCTCTTTCTGTGTCCGACATATAAGATAGACCATCAATTATCAATAGCTTAATGTGATGCTTCTTGACAAGATTCTCCATTGCTCTAACAGTTGTTTTACCTTCTGACATATCTTTATCTTCAACAACTAGAGCTCCAGTTTCTTCTGTAACAAGCTTCTTCAAGTAATTGAAATAATCTTCATTGTAAATACCTCTTTGAAGATCACTGTTCTTGAAATGGCCTCTCCAAGTATCAAATCGAGTACCAATGAAAGAAGATTGCATTTCTGGGCTATAATAAAGGACTGGAAATCCGTTCAATTGAGCGCACTCCATCATCTTTGTACAAACCCAGCTCTTACCGGAGTTGGTTCTTGCTACTATCAAGCACAATTCTTCGACTGTAGATAAGCCTCCATACATGACTTTATCTAGCTCTTTGAATCCAGTAGGAATTCTTTTCTGCTTGTTAAATGCAATTATCTCATCACTTCGTTTGAACGCTTCTGTTACAATATTAACAGGATTTGATGAATCAAGCGAAGCAGCTTTTTCGCATTGAGATTGTAGATAAGCCCATGCTTCAGATACATCTGCAGAACCTAAGTCTGTTAGCTTATTGAATGTTTGAAGAAAAAGAATATGCTGTTTGTTCTTACGGAGCTGGTCCTCCAAGTAAGTTACAGGTTCATTTACTTCTACAATTACAACATCTTCAAATTGAGCTTGAAAAGTAAAAAGATCTGGTACATCCCCATACTTCTCTCTGTGCTCAAGTATGAAATTTATTTGATCCTTGAATACAGAATAATAAGAATCATCAAATGAGCAAAGTCGGTCAACTTCACTAGCATCTTGTGTAGTTAGAAGCCTACAAATGACCTGAAGTTCTACCGAGTTTGTCATTCAACAAGCACTCCCTTCAAAACTGACTGAAGACGAGGAAAGAAATTTCCTACTCCAATCAAGTCCTCTTTACCTGAAATAAGGAATGTTGTTTTGTCAGAATCTCTTCTATCGTTGAAAAGCTTCAGCATAGTCTGGCTTTCAAAGTCTCCAAACTTAACATAGTCAAGATTTGATATAAAGAGATACTTCGCTGCATTTATCCAAACCTTAATCATTTGAAGGTCATAAGATTCAATATGGTCATTCCAACTGTCTTTTATCTTATCAATGTAGGAAGCATAGTCAAGATGATAAATTCCATTTCCTAATGCAGTTCCTCTACCATGAAGACAAATAGCTGTATAACAGAAGATATCTGCAGCTTCCATAGGATTTGAGGACTTATAGTAGCAAGTTTCTCCCGAATGCTCATCAAGAAGCTCCCTTGCTTTATCAATCTTATTCTTACTTGCAGATAAACAAGGATTCTTCATTGAGATTCCGCATCTCTTCATCCAATAACTGATCTCTGTATTTGCAGGGCAAGCAAGATCGCACTGCTTGTATGTACAATACGGAGTGTATATGCAGTTATTCATTTTCCTCAAGCCTCCTTATTACAGGATTTCTGCTTTGAAGATAAGATACTCTTGACTTGACACATTGTCTTGCAATATCTACAGAGTCTTTATATCCTTCTTCTCTATAAATTTTAGATGGCATGAAAAGCGTAACAAAAGGATCTAGAGTTCCAAACATAGGATATTTATGCTCAATTCCTTTTATGTCCCTCTCTAACAAATAACGACGGACAACGTACTCTCTTATTACAGGCCATGTTTTCTTAAGACTCTTCATTTCAGGAATCTTATCCATCATGTCTGTTGTTTTATAGAGCTCTCCGTCCACTTCAATGAACTTTTCAAATTCAACAAATACAAGCTGACCCTTCTTTTTTCCTACACGAGTAAGTCCATCAATACAAGGATACTTGATAATGTTATCAATTACTTGCTTCTTTGTAAATCCTTTTATTTTAGGAACTCCACCATAAGTAGGATGAATTTCCATTCCACAAGCAACAGAATAAACTTCCATTGGTCTTGTGTAAAACATACAATCAGGATAAAGGTGAAGAAGTTCTGAATCAGTAAGTTCATCTGGATTAGTTGTTACTGAAATTTCTGACTGAACAGTTGGTACACGAGGAAGAGAATAATATATGCAAAGCTTGGTTCCATCTACAGTTCCGCTTTTCCATACCTTAGAAGTATCAATTCTTGGAATACGAGGCCCATTCAAATAAAGGTCTTCTGGAGATGACTTTGGATGTTCATCATATATGTCTTCTGGATTTGTATTGGATAATATTTCATCAATTTTGTATTCTTTCTTTTCTTCTGCCTTATCATCAATATTTGCTGAACGACCTTCATCCGATTCAAATTCCGAATAGCAACTACTCCAGTCTATGTCTTTCATATTGATATATGTCTTACCTAAAACAGATTTCAATGTATCCTCTGAAATGTTCTCAAGACCTTCACAGAAGTTGCTAGACTCCCATCGGTTGTTTATTGTTATATTTTTTATCACACAGTATGAAATTATATTCATTGCCCGTATTACGTTTTTCTTGAATTCATAAGTATTCTTAAATAGCGAGATAGCAGACGAAATTATAGCATTGTGCGTAACAGAAATAGCAGATTCGTTTGCAGGAGGATATGATAAACTATCTGTAATGTTCTCAAACTTTATTTTAGACATCTGCATTCACCTCCTCTAAACAAGTAAGATATGGTTTGCTTCTGAAAAAGTTATCTTCATGATAAGGTTTTGAATACTCAGAAGTTCGATATTTGGTTTGATTATCCATGTAAAGCCTATCAAGATAGTTTACTACATCATTTATTCCCAAGAAACAAGATTCCTGATAAATGTACTTTATAGGTATTGACTTGAACATTATTAGGTTATTAAAAGCTCTAGTTAAGACGAGCTCCCAAACAGAGAATGTAAACTCTTTGAATGCTTCTTCGGATGGGTTATCATAAGCATCTTTAACAAAGTATGGAATAGGGTATTTGTTTTCACCGGAATTGACATCTTCTATCCAGGAATCAAAATTTCTATTGAATTCATCCATATTGCCTGACAAATATGCCTCCGAAAATGCAATTGTAATACTTTGAACCCACTTAGACATATCTGCCAAGTTGTATGTAAACTTGTTTTTCTTCGCCATTGAAAATCTTGTTTCAAACCATCTACAGATGATGTCTTTCAGCATATCAGATTCTTTGTATCCAGTAGAAACAATTTTTGCTGATTTAATTGTACTAGAATAGAGTTTCAAAATATCTTTCTTAGGCATTTGTGCTCTCTCTGATGAAGCTGGTTGGATTTCTTTAGAATTATCATTTTCTTCTGAATCAAGTTCATTTGTATCATCTGTTAAACTGATGTCTTTATTACATGAAACTATATGTTCTTGGCCACCCTTCAGCATAGAAAGTATCATGTCTAATTTTTCATCTAACCCGGATTTAGGTGGGTCATGTTCACTTGTATCTATTCCGAGTTTATCTGCGCAACATTTGACAGTATAATGCAAATTGACCATATCATCATATGAAGACGATATGGCCGAACCATTTGAAGATATACTGTCAAGAACATCACTAAGCTGATTTGCTAAATCAATAGCTTTCTTCATAGGATCTTCTTCGAGAATCTTCTTATCGACTTTGACGCAATCCTGGATCTTTGAATGGACCATTTCGCACTTTTCTGAAATAGAGTTCAGCTTTGCGAATGTTGTACTATACATTCCTTTGTTGAAATCAAACTCGCTTAGTATGAAGTTCTCAAGCTTTGAAGCTGATTTCAATGCTGTATAAATATCCATTCAAATTTCCTCCGTATAAAGCAAATAGAGTGTCAATTTTGCACTCACTACCAGCAGAGTTCAGAATAGCTGTCATGTGCAGCGAACACCTGACGACGGAGGTACGCTTATGCGTCTCCGCCCTATCTTACTAAACTGCTGTTTTCCTGTTAATCCTTATTCCTACTGACCTGCTTGATACCCTGACGGATATAAAGCAGTCACTTCGCTCAGTAGCAATCTGAATTAACTGATAGGGAGTACAAAATTGGCACTCCATGTGAACCAACTTTGACTATGTATTTTGTTTGAAAATTTATGACCAGGTGCAAGTAGAATAACGATTCTTCTTCAATGGTCTATCTATATCAACTAGGTGAGCTCTTCGCTGCAGCTACTTTTGCTAACTGAAAACGAAGTGTTCATCAGTTAGCTTAACCTACACGCATAGTATAATACCTATTTGTCGAAAAGTCAATACCTTTCTTGGAAATTTTTGAATTTTTTTTGCTCGCTAACATAAAGGTCAATGCGGTTCGGTTCCGGCTATAAATAGCAAATTTATGTTCACATCGTAAAGCGTTCTATGCGAGCTTTGCGAGCTTATTTTTTATTTCTGGAGTGGCGAGGCGCTATTATATCCTTATCTCAATTATTTCTTTTTCTCTTTATATCGTTCATTTCATTCACTCTATTATCTCAAAGATATTATATATGCGAGATGAAACTGGAGAAATCTTTCAAATTGAAATCAAATTGAAATTATATGTGAATTTGAAATTTTCATTTTCTTTCAATTTCATTAAATATTCTAAAATATGAAAATTTGAATGAAGCACTGAATTTTACAGTTTATTTCAAATTGAATGAATATGAAAGATTATGTGATATTTACAAACTAAAATATTTTGAAAATTTGAATGAAATTGAAAGATTTATAGATATTAGGAAATTGACTTGTTTCCTTCAATTTGAAATAATATGAGATATTTAGATTGAAATTGAAAGATTATGCGATATTCAAAATGTACCAATTTTACTGAATTTGAAAGAATATTAAATATTGAACTATCAATTTGAAATAATATTGAAAATTCAAATCCAGTTAAATTTACATTTTATTTCAAATTGTATGTTAAATTGATTTTATCTATGAATATTCATTTATCTTCAATTTTGACTATTCTAGTAAATTTACATTGTTTTGACACTTATCTACATTCGGTTAAAGGAATGAATAATATCAATATGTTGTTGATTTGATTGTGCTGAAAATATTCATCATTACATTTTACTTATTATGTGATTCTAATCAAATCATAAAGAACTAAAAATTTATAAAAAATTTACGATTCGTTAATAGTTTAAGTTTATTCTAGTGTTTTCAAATACATAAAATAAATAAAATCAAAGAAATATTCAAAATTACATTGACTTTTTCATTTCTATTAAATATAATAATATTGAAGAAAATAATTGTGCATTCAAGATTATCAAAGGTTGTGTTTTTAGGTGCGAATACAAAATTGAAAAATAAAGTGAGTTGTTGTTTATGAATATGAAAGAAATCAAAGAAGAGACTATACGACTATATCAATCCCTTCCTCAAGAAAAAGAACTTAGAATGAAACGTACAGATGTCCGTGACAGAGTAATTGAGCTTAACTATTCTTTTTTCGGGTACATAGCATCGCATACATTCATAAACAATACTTCTGTTACATATGAAGATAAGCTTCAATCCGCCTTGCTGCACTTTTGCGAATGCTGGTGGTGGTATCTATGGCAGGGAGATGAAACTCATAAAGGATACCGGTGCGATCTTTCTTTTACAGTGTTTTTCAAACTCCGTGTAGGAGAGATGATAGAAAGAGAGCTGAATGAAGTTAAATATTCTATACGTCGTTCTCTATGTATGGAGGTAGGAAAACAACTTGGTAAACACTGGGGGCAGGTAAAGTACGATGATCTTATGGATCCAAGATTAAATTTACCTACCGAAAAGATGAATTCTTTGAAGGCGATATTTGGAACACTTTATATAGCGGATTTAGATACGCATGAACCATTTTTATCTTCGGAAGAAGGATCTTTTAGTAAATTTGATGAAGAACTTACTGATAAATATGATACAGTAGAAGAATTATTGATAAGAGAGATGATAGACAGAGAAAGGAAACTTACAAACAACGATATTTTTGAAATTTGTGATATATATGGAATAGATGATAGGACTATTCGTGGTAAACTAAAAACAGCAGAAACAATACTTTATTCTAGATTAAGATCAAGTCAGGATCTTAGAGAAGCTTTCTGATTTACATAAATAAAAAGAGATGGACTCTTAGCCCATCTCTTATATTTTTGAAATTTTTACTTCTTAGGATATATCATTTTCATGAGTTTTCCTACCTTTGCACCCTCTGTATCAATAGAAGCGAAGAATCCAGGTACAATAGTCATCTTCTTGTTGATGTCATATCCCTTTCCTGCATCGTTCCAATAGTGCTGTGTGTAATCCAAAATGCCAAAGTAAAGATATAGTGCTGTTTGACGGTATTCATCATTGTCATCTGAATCAATACATTCTTGGAAAGTGCTTCTAAGTTCATCAACCTTTTCGTTCGTCTTAGTATCTAGAATCTCTCCATCAGATGTAGAAACATACGGAAACAATTCGTCAATAACTTTAGTAACTTCTTCGAGCTCAATCTTCTTATCGTATAGATTCTTTAGCTTGATTTCGCACCAAATAAATGCGTCATCAACTGAAGACATGATCATGCTTGCAATAGCCTCATTTGACTTTTCGTCTTCAGAAACCGGCATACGAAGCTTGTATGCGCTATTCGTCATTGAACAAAGGAGGATTGTTTTATTCTTCTTTCTTACAGGAAGGTTGTATACTGCTACTTTTCCATCTGGCTTGCTATGGTCGTTTACGACAAGGAAATAATGCTCAATGTCTTCGTCAAGAATTTTGTATGTCTTTGTAGATTTGAATACACCGTAATGATAAAGCCCTCCAGCTGCAACAGATACAAATTCAAGAGAAACTAGATTTGCTGCAAGCAACGGTTTCATAATAGAAAATGTAAAGCCATTTTGAATGATTTGAGGGTAGTAATTATTTACTACACACATCAGACGCTTGTCATCATCTCTGTATACAGCATGATAACCTTCTACTCTGTTTGTAACTTCTGTATACATCTTGTATGCAGATACAGTGTAGTTAGCACCGGATTTCTTCATCAAGCTGTCAATTGTTGTGCATTCGGGATCAGTTCTTGTTCCTAGGTCTTGCCAAAGAATGCCAGGAATATAGAGTAGTTCACTCATTTGTTTTCCTCCTTAGTTTTATCAATATAGTTTCCAGTAGCAGTTGCTACTTTGAAAACAGTATATTTGTGCATAAGTTTACTTCCCCATCTACTTGCTTTACTGATAGACGCCGGAGAGCAATCAAGTTCTTTTGCCATTTCAGTACAATTAGAATATACTTTTTTGAGCTCAGGGCAAGCGACAGCATCTGTAATAGAAAAAGCAGTTGTTTTAGATGTCTTTTCTAGATCCTTAACTTCTTTCACTACCTCTCGTGTAACGATTTTTTCAGAAAAAGAAAGAGAAAGATAGCGCATAAGTTCGTTTTCGACTTCTTTTAGCTTACTTTCTGAAATTTGTCCAATGTATTCTCCTAGATGTGCTGTAGTTGTAGTTGTAATGCTATTACAACATATATAACTTGATTTGTTACCTGGAATCTGAATAGGCACTTGGTAAAACATCTGGATTTTACTGTCATCACCTGCATGAGATTCGCATTTAGAAATAGGTAGATAAGTGATGGTGCAGTCATTGTACTCATTTGCAGGATTGTTGATAATTACAACAGGTCTAGAACCTCTTAGGATTCCTCTTTCACCTTTGTACTTATCAAATTCGTCTTTTAACCACCAAATACTTCCACGCATATTTTTTACTACATCCATTGATAAATATTCCTTTCTTGATAGGCTGCGATCATTGCGAGCTTGGCGCAGATCATTAGTTAATGTGTTGATGTGTAATCCTATATTGAATATTATATCTTTTCAAATTTCTAGTAGCATCACCTCAAAATAAAAATACATTGCAAACTATTCTGCTTGCAATGTATTTAACGATTCTTATTTTAATCTAAAATTTTGATCTTTGCATATGATGTTTTTGGTTTCAAAGAAAAACCAAATTCAGTCTGAACGAAATCATGAATAATTACATGTTCAGGTCTATTGAAAATACTGTTGAACGGAACATATTCATATTTGTTACCACCAAACCAGATATGCCCGGCTTTGTCTTTCCAAGCATCATCATAAACAACACCTTTGAACTTAATAGAGAAAGTTTCCTTTTCCATATTTGAATCCTCCAATTTGAATTGTCTTGATATGTTCAAATATAATAACGATTCTTATCTATTCATATTTTCAATTTCTTCAAAATCAGAAACTACTTTCTTGAAGCTAACATCATAGGTTCTAAGTATGCCTCTTGCAACTGAAGACTCGTCAAAATCTGCCAGTTCATAAGGAGTTATGTTTCTCATTATAACATCGTCATTTGCGTCTTGAATATGATTTTCAAGATAGATAGGAGCATAATTGTCGAGTGCTTCTTCTGGATCAACCATTTCTCCATCTACTTCAATTTCATATCCGTCTGTAACACAAATGTAAATTACATCTTCGTTGTTTTCTTCAAAAACAGCACTTCCAAACATATGCTTCTTGAAGTCTAGAGCGTCAAATCCATATTCTTCAATCAGATAAAGAAGAAAAAGGTTTGCATCATTTCTTGCAAGCGTTTGAATAACAGTACCTAATGTAGCTCTGTAATATGTTGTTCCTACATTAGAAGCAGCTGTTACTGATTGTAGCTTTGTTGATTTATATCTTTTCATTTTCATTTCATTCTCCTCAATTTATTGCATTAGGTAAAACACCACGTTTGTTTCCAGTCAACTTTGAGTACTTATAATTATTTCTAATGTACTGCCAGAAAAAATGTCCTTTAGAAGGTACGGTTACTAACTTTCTATACAGCCGTATTGGGACATCATAATATATGTATATATCATCTGGTCCGCCATTTCTGCCTTTGAATTGTATGAATAGATCTCCTTCTCTATCACCTTTGTTTCTTACATTCAAAGTATATCCCCACATATTAGATGATCTGCACCTTGTCATACCTTTAGTGATATCTCTAGTGGAAATTGCACATTTTATTGTTTCTTTCCTATGATTAGAATCAAATATTTGACAGCAGAGTATTTCAGGATATCTTATGAGGATTTTCAAATCATTTCACCTCATTAAATTCTTATTTCTATATTATATGAGGTTCATTGAACTGTCTTTGATATTTTGATTGCACCTTTCTGAATAAGCATTGCTATTGTCCCTGTCTGTTCATCGGTAACTTCTTCTGGTGTCAGGATAAAATCATACCAAACGGAAATACATCCAGTTTCGTTTAACAGCCATTTCATCCAGTCAAAGAAATATTCTTTTGGAGTGTTGTCAATAACTTCTTGTCTTGTCCAGTTCTTCATTTCGCCTAAAACTTGACAGAGCTTTTCTTGATGTGAAGGAATTGCATATTCAACATGTCCGTCAGGAAAGATAACAATCTCTGTGTAAAACGGATAGTTTTTGATATGTTCATCTACATCAAATTTTGAAGTCATTAAATCATACATGTTTGTATCCTCCATTAAATTTAATGTTAGTGAAATAAATTAAAAATTAGCTGTGATAAATTTAATTATCACAGCTATCTAAATTTATAACTTAACTTTGCTTTAATTAGTAGATAGTTCCAGACATTGCGGCATACATGTTGTACATGCTCTTTGCAATTTCGTTATCATGAAGTTCTAGCTTCACTACATTTTCATCATTTGCGCCATCCTGAATGAATTTGAAAATGTGATCATCGCGGAATCCAATTTGCTGGCAATCTTCGTATTTGCCTGAATAGTAAACTGTCTTAATATTTGCCCAGATGATTGCGCTAAGACACATAGGGCAAGGCGCTCCAGTTGCATAAAGCTCACATCCGCTTAGGTCATGTGTATTTAACACCTGACATGCTTTTCTGATAGCATTGACTTCAGCATGAGCAGTTGGATCATGATCCCTCAGTACAGTATTAGAGCAGATAGCTATTACCTTCCCATTTTTTACAACAGCAGCACCAAACGGACCACCATACTTCTTACTCATCGTCTGAATTGCTTCAGCAGCAGATCCAATCATAAAGTCCTTAACATACATATTTAATTCCTCCATTTTCTTTATTTTTCATAAAGTAGGCGTATTGTTGTCTAGTCCTTGAATGACTTCCTCAATCAGTTCATCAATTTTCTTGTATACATCGGACGATGCAACTCTTCCAATGTTAGAAAGTTCTTCTGAAAGCCAATTAAAATACTTTCTAACTGCTGCTTCACAAACACCTAATCCATTTTCTTTGTTAAACATTGGAACTAGATTAGGATAGTCTTTTATGGCAGTTATGATACAGGATTCAACTGTGTCACCCCATACTCCAAAAGTGTTGTCAAAAATAAATTCCTTCTTTGGAAATTTATTTTTGTTTTTCATTTTAGGTACAGAATGAATAAATCCATATACTTCTTGGCACCAATGAGATGTTATTCCGCAATTCGGAAAGATAAATATCTTAACTAAATGATAAACTAGCTCATCTGATTTGTCTTTCAATTTATTCTTTATGTTATCTTTTGCATCTGCAAATGCAAATATTTTCATATGATCGCTCCTTATCCATTATCGCGATACCACCGTGCAGCAGCTTTGGCCAGCTGATCGCATCGTTCATTCATTACATCTTCTGAATGTCCTTTCACCCAGTTGAAATAGACATCATGCTTAGCTACTTCTTCTAAAATTCCTATCCAAAGCTTAGCATTAGGTATGTATTCACGGTGAGGGTTCATAGGATTCCTTAGAAATCCGTTTGCTTTCCAATTACTTATCCAGTCTTTCCTGAAAGCATCAACAGCATATTTTGAATCAGAATAGATTTCAACAATCAGCGGAGATTTCTTAAGGCACTTGAGAGCCTCTAAAATAGATGTAAGTTCCATTGCATTGTTTGTTGTGTGCTTTGCCCCACCTGATATTTCTTTATATTGTTTATCGCACTTCAAACAAGCTGCCCATCCACCTGGACCTGGATTACCTAAACATGACCCATCTGTATAAATTCTTACTGTTTTCATATATTTCACCTATAAAAATTGTAGACGCACTATTGTTTAGTACGCCTACAATAACGATTCAAGCTATTTATCTGTATTTAGCAGATAGATGAAGTTCTTGAACTTTACATTCGATTTCTTTTCTAGCTTCTGAATCTTTTCTAAGCTCAGGTGTAATATATGTTACATCCGTAACTCCTGAAGACTTAACACCTCTAGCACTAACGCATCCATGGTCCATTACTGAACGGACATATACTCTATTACTTCCTGTAGCATATTGTATACATTCAGCTATATCAGCACAAAGTTTTTCCTGAAGCTGCAATCTCTTAGAACACATATCAACAATTCTAGGAATTTTGCTTAGTCCGATTACTCTGTATCCTTCAGAATCATCTTTGTCGTTCCAGAAGTTGGGAATGTATGCTACATACACTGTACCGTTGTACATCAAAGCCATATGGTGTTCACAGGTAGAAAAAATGTTATTACATTCTTTGATAACCATCGAATCATAGCTTACTTGGAAGTCCTTCCTGAACATATCAGCTATTTCCTTATTAGTATATTTTTCACCTTCAAGCAGCTCTTCCCAATAACCAGCTACTCTTCTAGGAGTTTCTACTAGACCTGGTCTATTTATATCTTCCCCTAAAGCAATAAGCAGATTTCTTACAGCTTCTTGTACTTTTTCTTTGTTCATCATACACCTCTCATATCTACAGGCCAGATGTATTTGTGTATCTGAAGCTGAACTTTACATCTATTCAACTTATTGAAAAGAAGAAAGTTTACAATATTCTTTGCATCATAACCAAATATCGGGCTGAAATATGTTTGTGCATAAGGGCTGTATTCTCGAATAACCCTTAGTGCTGCTTCAAGATCTTCATCGCTGCCAACTACAAATTTCAATACATCTTGAGGCCGAAGCGTTTTGAATGCTTCAGGATTCATAGCATTTTCGCATCCGCTAGACGGAGACTTGTAATCTACTGTGAACCAGACGTTTTTAAGTAAATGATATCGAGATGGGTCAATAGTTCCGTTTGTTTCTACATTTACATCAAAATTGTTTCTGTCAAGTTCCACAAGCAGCTTTTCAACATCTTTGTGAATAAGCGGTTCTCCGCCTGTAAGTGTAATAGAAGGGCAATCAAGCTCAATACACTTCTGGACAATTTCATCAATTGTCATTTCTTCGGCGCATTTATCATCAAATGCGTATGAAGTGTCGCAGTAACTGCACCTAAGGTTACAGAAAGCAAGACGGATGAACGTAGTGGGAAGTCCTGCTCTCTTACCTTCACCATCAATGCTCTTGAATATTTCAACAACTTTCATGTTTATGCCTCCGGAAGATAATATGCAATGTTATTTTCTGTTTCTTGTACTCCAATTGAAACAACATGTAAATCAGAATAATACTCGTGAATCTTAGATTCAATCATGTTATAGAATTCTTTTGACATCCATTCTGCAGTAGGACTTTCGTCAACAAGAATAACTTTCTTGCAGTTGTCTTTGATAGTATTTGCAATTGGATCGCACTTTCTCAATATACAAGAATGGTCGTATTTAGATTCAATCTCTTCTCGAATGACAGTTTTTAGCAGCTTGAAATCAATAACCATTCCAGCTGAGTTTAAGTTATTTGTGCCTACGACAATTTCTACTTTGTATGAATGCCCATGTAGGTTATCTCTACATTCTTTTGAATATGTGTCTACATTGTATAGACGATGCGCAGCTTCAAATGAAACTTTTGTGCTAACTGTGTACATATTCAATCCTCCATCGCAGGGTCTTTCACATTGTTTGCTGCAAAAGCGTTAGCACGATCGATGCAAGTACCACAATGGCCGCAAGGCTTATCTCCTCCTGAATAACAACTCCATGTGTATTTGTAAGGCACACCGATAGAAAGACCAAGTTTAACTACTCCTGCTTTATTTAGATTAACAAGCGGAGCAACTACTCTAACTTTACCGTATGTGCCGATTACAATAGCAGTATTCATTGCAGAAGTAAATTCTTCACTACAATCCGCATATGCTCTGCCTGCTGCGTCATCTGCATGTGCACCCAGGTAAATATCTACATCGTCATCTGGATAAATAGACTGAGCCAGCGCAGCTACTGCAGATAACATCAAACCGTTTCTAAACGGGACGTAAGTAGAAACTTTACCTTCACCATTTTTCTTGATCTGATCTGCATAGCTCATCATAGGGATTTCTTCTGTGCTGTTCTTCATAAGAGAACAGTTGCTATACTGGAGGACATTAGACAAGTCAATAACATAATGCTTTACTTTGTAAAACTCTGCTACTTTTTCAGCGCATTCAAGTTCCTTACTATGTCTCTGCCCATAGAAAACCGATACCGTGCTAACATTTTCAGGATTTAATTCGTTTACAGCAATACCTACGCAAGTAGTGGAATCTACTCCTCCGGATGACAAAACAAGTGCTTTCTTCATTGTATTTTCCTCCTATTTCACATATCGTATCTTACTTTTCTATTACTTGCATCTCGGAGTGCATCAAGCATTCGAGACTTTGCAAAATCCTGATAATTGAATTTCGGATTTGCATAGTTAGCAAAGGGAAAGATAGAGATGCCTCCTCTAGGAGAAAAAATACCTTTCACTTCAATATATTTTGGGTCCATTAGCCTGATTAAATCCTTCATGATAATGTTCATGCAGTCTTCGTGGAAATCTCCATGATTTCTGAAAGAAAAGAGGTAAAGTTTAAGGGACTTGCTTTCAACCATTCTCTCATTAGGAATGTAGCTAATTACAACTTTTGCGAAATCTGGCTGACCGGTTTTTGGGCACTTTGATGTAAATTCATACGCATCAAATGTGACAACATAATCGTTGTCAGGATGTTTGTTTACAAATGTTTCTAGAACTTCTGGATTGTAGTCGCAGCTATACTTGGTGTTATTGTTGCCAAGTAGAGTTACTCCTGACAGCTCTTCAGCTGTTCTTGATTTGCTTGATTCATACATTGTGCATTTCTCCTTGTTATTTTTATTTTCAGAGAGGGTTTCAAAGGAATACAAAACTCTCTTTGAATACTTCACCAGACAAATCTATGATTCAGCATCTCAAGATTATCAATTATGATATCTTGTCCTGACATAGACTTGTTTACTTTTGCAACAAAGTAGATCCAATCTGCAGCTTCTTTTGCACTTGCCCATTTCTTCAATGGAGTCATGTTCATGATATCATTCCATTTTTCTCTATCATTCATGACTTGTGCGTTCAGTTCAGTTTCTACACCACCGAAAGAGATACTATTACAAGTTGCTTGATATTTTGCAATTTGTTTGGCTGTCCAAACAGTGTAAGATAGAACACCGCCTTTAGACGCTGTGTATTCTGGAAATTCACAACCATTATGAGCAGAAACAGATGCAAGATTTACAACTGCTTTGATTTTCTTGTTTGACAGAGCATACTTCTTTGTGCAGTTCATTACACCAATAAGATTTGTTCTGATATCGTCAGGACCGTTCTGGCATCCTGCATTGTTAATTAGAATAGCCGGATCGTAGAGTGTAGGTAGCTGATCAAACTTTCCTACATCTGCTACATGATGAAAATATCTTCCTGCGTTGCTATTGAGATATTCCTTATCATATTCAGGACTGATGTCAATACCATGAACAATGTCTCCATTGTCAAGAAATTTCTTAACTGTTTCTCTGCCAATACCGCTAGATGAACCTGTAACAATTACAATCACGTCTTAACAGCCTCCCTAGTAAAATCAATATATTCTTTTCCTACTTCTTCTTTCTCCCATCGCTTGCAAACTTTGAATCCTACAGGGCTGAATACAACCTCAGAAAGAAGCTCAGCTGCTGCGCCTGCAAGCGAGCAAAACACAACTTGAGTCCATGTCCATCCAAAGAAAACTTTAGAGACAATTGTAGCAAAAACAAAATTGTCTACAAATTGGCCGATAGCTGTAGAAACATATGATCTCATTGCATATTCAAAGAAATTCTTCTTTTTGATAAGCTTTCCAATTCCATCGTTTAGAATAGCGTTTACAATAGCAGAGACGATGAATGCAGTCATAGATCCTACTAGTACATACCATGTACCACCAAATATTCCGTTCACTGAATCGTTTGCAATTTTGTCATTGAAATCATAAAATACACTCCAATTATTTCCAATTCTAGAAATGATGAAGAAAATTCCTGAGCAAATAAGATTCATAAATACTGCAAATAGAGATAGCTTGATTGCTGCCCTTGCTCCAAATCTTTTTGTAAGCATATCCATACAAAGGAAGCTCATCCAAGACAAAAGGAATCCACAATCAAGTGCTAGATATTCAATGTTAAGAAGTTCTTTTGACGCAAAAATGTTCATTAGAACTACGCTCAAAGTAAAGAAAATCATTGTAACAGTTGGAGCGTTTCTTAGAAGGATTTTGTAGTCCTTTGCTTCTGTTACAATGATTTGTTTTAGTTTATTCATATGTATATTACTCCTTTATTTTTGTTTTACCTGTGGGTGTCAGGAACTTACAAAACACAGGCCAGATATATCAACAGATTTGATGATCTAGCATTTTCATCTCCTTCTTCATCTGGCTTATCTGATTATTCAAGTACAATAACGATTCAATCAAAATAGAAATTCGTATTCTCTAAATTCTCTGGATATTCTTTTATGAATCTTTTTCAATATGGTTTCGCTTGCTTTCACTAAATCTTCAAGTTTTTCAGGTTCATATAAATCATATCCAATTGTCTTCTCTTCGGGAGTCATTTCAATTAAATTTACACGAACCTTGTTCATATAGGTTGTTATGTTAATATCTAATGTCATTTCATGAAGGTCGTTGAATTCTTTTCCTTTTGCCTCATCTTGTTTATCAACAGGAAGCTGGTACAAAATTGTCATGTATACATCATACATGTTAGATGATTTTTTGTAGTTAAACGATCCATCAATATGTTTGTATAGAAAGTTTCCTAATCTATTTACTTGTTGATTTGCTGATAATGGTTGATTAGATTTACACTCTATTTTCATTTTATCACCTCAATTATCTATCTGCTCCCAACCTGACGAAGTCATCTTAAATAGTGTTTTAACTAGGTGCCAATCTTTGTCTTCGCCAAATCTCCAGATAACAGGATTTTCCGCAGGCTCTGCAATTACTTCCATTTCACCTGGATCCATCTTGAATCGTATAACAGTAGATATTGGATCAGTTGCAGGATCATTGAAATGCCCAACTCCAAGGTGAACATAAGCGTATCCGCCGGGTTGAATTGCAGGGCAATCAGCTAATTCAAATATTCTTCTAGTCATTCCACCAGGTTGACCTTCAGGATATTGGGGAGGGTTTCCAAATGACGCACTGTGCGTAGCATCGCTTCCTCTGTAATTCATGTTTGTTCTTGAAAGGTTAGGAACATTAACATTTACTACAGATGAGCTTTGATAAGTTTTTCCATCGTCGTTTGTAACATTAACATATGTGTAATATGTTCCACCATATCCCACACACGGAGTTCCTACTAATCCACCCCAAGCCCAATAGCTTAATCCGCCAGAATCACAAGCTGTTGTTTTTATGCTATAACTCTTTAATCTTAGCGCACCTTCTGTATCGTTTGTGTATTTTATAACGATATCATGACCTTTGAAAAGTGATCCTGTCTGCCATGACCAATAATGAAGCGACCCAGTACCAGAATCTACTCCGTTTTTCAAATATACTTTGCTTGCACCAGTATTGAATACATAGTTAGGATATGAATAGAATTGTGGTTTTCCGTTGTAGTATTCCCAGCCCATAAAAATCACTTCTTCTCTTTTGGTGTGTATTTCTTCCATCCATCTGTTGTCATTATCCAAACAGGAGATTCTCCCCACATAGCGATAACATTCAGATTTCCTCTGATATTTGTTGTATCTCCGTACCATCCAGCAAATTTGTATCCTTGTCTAACAGGTTCTGAAGGATAGTCAGATTTTGGTATTGTAGTTCCTTGCTTTACTGTCATAGTTTTCAGTACTTTATCTGTATACCCATCAAACCATTTGACAGTGTAACTTGGTAAATTTGATATAGCGTAAAACTTATGACCGCCGCTTATAGTATATTGATCTCCGGGATAGTACTTATTACCGGATCCGTCTGACTTATCTGCCCAGTATTGAAAAATTTCACCTGTTTCTTCTTGATTGAAATCTACCTGCCAAACATCATTTGAAGGTATGAAAACTTTCCTAGTGTATGCTGTTGACCATGTTATGTCTTTCTCAAACGAAGCTCCTTCTGGGTATTGGAGTCCGGGTGACTGATAAATTATTCCTCCGTTCGCTAAATAACAAGATCCATAACTCCATGTTGCATACAGTGTAATATTTGATTGAGCGTTGTATGATGATCCAGCAGTATATGTTGTACCTGTACCGTCTGACTTTGTGTTCCAATAATTAAATAGATACAAATCTTGGTCATAGCCCGTTGGACCTGACTTTATTGTTAAAGGTAGCTGTCCTGTTTGTGACGAAGGAGCTGTTCCATATCCATTAGCATTGTATGTTATAGTAAATGTATCTTGTACTTCTTCATAATTTGCTCTACCGGTAGACTTCTGCATAACAAGAACTTTTCCGGTACTCCCTTCAGGAAGAGAAGGAGTCATTATATATAGATCAGCAGACGACCCAACTGATAGTGTTATTGGAGAAATAGAGAAAGTGTATTTTTGACAGCTGTTTGTATCAGCCCATACGTTATCTCCACTACCTACAGTTCCGCACACAGTTGAAACAGTTTTAGTATCTGATTCATTACCACCGAGTTGGATGTAAGTATCTATTGAACCTCCGTTACCTGTAAATACTGTTCCAGAGTTTACATAGCCTCTAAGCGTTCCAAGGTACAATTCAACCGAAGAAATCTTTATCTTCTTGCTTGTATTGTTTGTGAATGTGCCTATTTTCTTTAGCACACCTTCCGCGCTATAAGACCACTCATCTTGATGCCACGAATAACTTAACTGAGGCATTGTATCACTCCTCTGTCCAGCCTATTCCAATAGATCCAATAGGAACATCAGTTGCAGTTGGTTTAGTAGCTGAAATGTATAATCTTAATCCATTAGGTAACTGAATATATCCTAAGTTACCCGCAGATGTTTCTTTTTCTAATCCAGCCTTGAGAGCTTTCATTCTATCTCCTAGTATATCAATTGACTTGTTATTTGCAATAGCTTCTAGGATGTATGCCGGTGTGATATTTGAAGAACTGGGAGAAAGTTTATCCATTGCTCCCTTATTAAATGATGTAGATCCAATGCTTACGTTGCTTGTCCCGTCATCACCTATAGTTAGTTGACTATCAGTGTCATTACCCGATAAAGAAACAGATAATGATTTTTTGTTTCCAACTGATGTAACTACTCCCTTTGCTTTTTTGTCATCTGTAACTAGATTTGTATATGAAAGCTCCTTGTGATCTATTCTTGCAACAGGTATCACATCATTGTTTTCATTTAGAGTTTCAACAGATCCGTCATCCTTTCGTCTTAGTGCGAATGTACCTGGATATGTCTTCTCATATCCTTTCATATCAGCGTCAGATGTAGAATCATCAAACATCTGAACAGCTCCCTTACCTACAACATTGAAAGGAGATAATGACTTTTCCTTATCTGGATCATATCTAGTTGCATATATTGCGGGAGAATACTTTTCTGATTTTGAGTGGATTGTTAGAATATTTCCTTTTCCGTCAGGAGAGTCAAGATTGCAAGAATCAAAATCAATTTTTGCATCAGGCTGTTTTGATGAATAGAAAATACTTGGGTCGCATGTTTCCATATCAACTAATGATTTACCCCTTAATTTAGAAACAGCTTTTTCTCCTTTTATTTTTCGTATGTAATTTGACATATTTAGAGAGATTGATGTTGCAGTGCTTTGGCTAAAAATTATTTTAGCTGCCCAAGGAAACTGAGCTGGGCCCAAGAATGTACCATCTTGAGGAGATGTAGCATTGTAGCTTCCGTCTAGTCCACAAACTCCCGAAATAACAGATCTAATCGTGAACCCGGTGAGCATTATCTGTATAGTAGATTCAATCTTTCCAGAATAGAAGATTCTTATGAAAGGCGATTTAGACATATCCGGAGATAGGTCCATATATTGCCCTGCTTCGTCGCCTGTTTCTTTCCATTTACCTGGTTGAATGACTACACCATCAATTATCTTGTTATATGCCTCTGAATAAGAAAGAACGCTTTCTAATGATATATCGTCGTCAGTAGTAGGTATTTGCGTTCCATTTGTATCAGGGTGAAAATTCAATGTGTTGCTTATGCAGAATCCATAGTTAATTACTCGTTTTGCAAAATAACTATTAACATCATATTCGCAATCACCTAAAAACAAATTAGCAAATATTACATTTGCTGCGCATAGCTTAGAATTTTCAGGAAGAGAAATATCCAAATATCCAGTATAGTTACTCGTTTTTGGAATCTTAACAACCATAGAAGATCCGCAAGCTATACTTGAAGCTAACCACTCTCTTTCAGTAGCAGGTTGTAAATCAGGATCATCGGAAAGCGCTTGTTTAAGATATATTTCGTATGCAGAATATCCTTGTACACGGCCTTCATTCCAAATTTGTCTAGGCATTTATTTCAACCTCCTAAATAAGGTAAATTTCATCATGTTGAATGTATACAAGGTCCTAAACTAAATCTCTTGTATTTTCATGTCATAGCGTAACTTTATTTTTAATTTTTCATATAGGGCAAACAAAAATATTTGGAATTTCGATATTGTCCCAAAATACCTAATCTTCATATGAAATAAAACAGAAACTTGGAAATGGAGTAACTGAATCAACTTCAAACATTTTAGCAATAAAAGAAGGTAGGTCATACTTTAAGTACAACCTACCTTTATATAAATATTAAATATACTGATGATACTACTCTCGTTTAATATTTATTAAATACCAATGCCATGCACCATTATGAAATATTCTAGGCATCATGGGTTGATTAGTTGAACCAATACGAATATATGGCAATACGTCATCTCTAATTAAGATCTTTCCCCAAACGGCATATAAATTTATTACGTCCCCGTCTGTAGATGTAATATTCTTAACAGATTGTCCATCCGTATAAACCACTGGACCAGACGCACTAGTAGCCCATCCTTGAAAGACATAACCAGTTTTAGTAAATCCATTTTTGGTTAACGGTTTAGCCTCGTCATATGTATGAGTGCTACTAGCAGTAGAACCACCAGTATTTCCATTGCCGTTATACTTTATGGTGTAAGTATTTGCAGTCCATACAGCATAAAGACAACATGGAAAATCATGAGCATTTGCAACATTATTATTTTTATTGCCGTAACTTACATAAGTAGTGGCTGCATATTTCGTATCTTGGTCAAGTACTGTAGAGGTTATTCCATCCGCACTAGTTGCAATCGCCCATCCTTTGAATATATAACCTAGGCGAGTTAACCCAAACGTTGTAGCATTGAATGGGTCTGCTGATTTTCCATACGATACTGTTTGCAAAATTTCCGTACTTGTGCTACGAATAGATCCCGGATAACTGCCTGTAGAAATTAAATAGGTCGAATTATTCAGTGTACCACCATTAGGATAGTATAACAAAACTGCATAGTTCGGGTCAGCATAAGCAGTAATAGTTCTATTCCGACTCATTGTCCAAGTATTGGTATACTTAGTTAGAGATCCCGAACATTCCGTCCACGTACCTGTACTACCATCTGTGGCTGTTCCTACCATTTTAGTTAAATGATACCCTGATTTCGGAGTACAATAAGTTGTGGCAGTTGCATTATGATTATACTCACCACCGCCCGTAAAGGAATCAACGCCTGTGGTTGTTTTTAAAGTTAAAGTATGTTGCCCATTATAAGTTAGTCTTGACCACAAATAATCGGCGGCATTACGACCTCTGAACCATACAGCATTATAATTAGTATTACCAATCGAAGTGCTACTAGCATAAGGGAAAATACCAATATAATAAGTAGTTCCTGGGGTAAATTTATAATTAAATTTACAATAAATCCAATTAACAGTTTCTCCAGTAATTCGACTAGTACAATTTATATCGCTATAAAAGTATGAACTTGCCAAAATTGAAGCGGATGCCCAAACATCAGCGTCACTACTTATACTACCGTTAGTGGTTAAGAAGGCTCTCATATAAGAAATTGTTGCTGTTTCATCAGGCCTCATACCGATTACTAATGAAGTAGGCCCTGTATAAGATGTTGGAATTGTAAAACCTAACCTAGCACGACCTCTAGTGCTGCTACCACCAACATAAAATCTATTCTCATCATTATCGGTTGTACCATAAGTCGTTTTTGCAGACCACGCATCACCAATGCCCCACCACGTATTAAATCTAAAGCCGTCATCAATTGTTGCCATATAACCACCTCAATTATGCCGTTCGTTTCCAGATATAAACCGCCAAATATGGCGGCATATTGTTTTGAGATTGGGAACCACCTCTACTATATCCTTGCATAATCATTTCGTTGGTCGATACAATTTTGTAGGGGCGATCTTCATATTTTGAAAAAAATCCGGTAGCATTATTTGCATTTAAGAAATAGCTATTTTTATCTCCATTTCTTGCAGCCCAATCGCTATCATCAAAGTTACTATACATATGTCCTTCATGTCTTGGCATTTCTGCCACGGACAATTTATGGGTTGCTTCGCCGCCAGTCGCCCCGGCAGAATAACTATTACCCGCAGCCAACAAAAATCTATCTTGAATTCGGTCCCAAGTACCACCAAAAAGTGTCGATGGGCTAGTTGCATTTACGGACATGTAAATACTGCCAACAGGATAAACCAAGTCTAATACTAAATTATTAGCTGTCTGAAAGAACAGTTGTCCTTCAACTGGATTTGAGGGAGGTGTGTTGCTATAATCAACATTTTTGGTAAGCTTAATGCCCTTCGTAGTGAGCGTACCTGTCATGACCCCTCCAGAAGTGGATAATTTACCTGCCATTGCATTAGTAATAACCTTATTCTGAACTGGATGAGTTGAAGTATTGCTCAGCGTTGAATCAACAACTGTATGATCGTCAACGTACTTCTTAATAACCTTATTCTGAACTGGATGAGTTGAAGTATCACTCATTGACTCGTCAATAGAAACATGAGCATTTTGGATAGCTGTTGAAACTTCCTGTGAAGACATTACATCTATATTAGTTCTTGCTTGTAACTTATCGTCATCAGAAAGATTTTGCTCTTTATAAGTTAATACCCTATTATCCCGTGAGCTATATTCAACTTGATTTGAGCTGGTTAAGAAAATTAGTATAGTATATTTAGTTGTATATTGACGAAATACTAAAGACGATGCTGAATCTAAAACTTGGTAAAATGGCAAAATGCCTTTACTCCATGTGCAATATGCATATACATTGTATCCTTTGTTTATCTGCGATAAAACATAGTTGTAATCTTTATCTGCTTGATATGAATAAGGTTCTGCGTTTCCTGTTCTTGTAATAGTCACTTTGACATCATAACTATCGTCAATATACTTTTTAATGACTTTATTCTGAACAGGATTTACAGAAGTATCGCTCATTGATGAATCAACAGTAACTTCTCCTGAAGCTACCTTTGAATCGACATATGCTTTATTTGCAGCATCGTTGTCCTTGGTAGGATTAGGTACAACTGTTCCAAGCGCTCCAATATTGGTTCTAGCTTGTGTTTTCTGTGCGTCTGTAAGCGTCTGTGATGTTACCTGAACAGGAGTTCCTGATATAGCATCAAGCGTCTCCTTATTTGTATGCGAATGTCTTGCATTTGTATTTGCTGTTATGTCTGTAATAGGAATATTTACAATACTAAATCCTGCACCATTATGAACATATATCCTTGGGTCTCCATTAGCAGGTGTGTAAAGGTACATATCACCTTTATCATACTTCTGAGCCATAGGGACAGACGAACCAGAATATGCCTTTGAAGATACTAATTTATCTCCTATATATATCTGGTTAGTATCAGTAATGAAATATACTGTGTCTGCATTTTTTGTAGCTGATGTATAATTAGCCTTAGTACCAAATTTAAGTTTAACTTCATTCTTTGCAGTGGGCATATAAAATATCTCCTCTCAAAGACTTACTCTTTAATATTCATTTCAGCACTTCTTACTTTTAAGCTGTGGATGTCCTTCATCTGGTCAGAAATGAAGCTATTTCCTCCAAGCTCTTTGTAAGATTCGTATAACTGTTCAATTATGTATAACGAGTGAGTTCCAATGAAATTTTTTCGCATATAATAGTCATGAGCTTGATTTATTCTATCTCGTGTACTAGCAAGTAGCGCTGATTTCATTTTATTGTTAACATCATTTTGTGACTTTGTTAGCTGATCAAGCTGTGTACGAATTTCGGATATTTGTTTGTCTACAGAATTCTGAAGATCACTGATTTTCTTGTTCACTCTATCTTCCATTTCGTCTATAGACTTTTTGTGCTCTTCATCTGACTTCTTCAGTCTTTCATCTATTATTTCTTTTGCTGCAGATGAAACTGATTTCTTTATCGCTTTTCCAATTATTATAGATGCTCCAGAAATGGAAGCGATTAACGTACAAATATAAATCACTATGTCTAAATCAATAACATGATCCATTTAAGAATCAACTCTTTCATTTATAGATTAGATAGATTCCCAAATGAAATGATCTGGAACATCTAACTTTTTTCGTATATTATCAATAACTTGTTTGCTTCCATCAAGTCCATTACTGTCGAATTTAGCAAATTTTTCACCATTCGTGAAACTTATGTTATCACTTGATATCTTAGAAGATTTTCCTTCTGTGTCTGAAGGGAAATCAAGCTCAACATCATTGTCGAACTTGTCACCATGTCTAGATATTTTTGATGTATCAGTTAGCTGAACTCTTACTTCATCAGAATCATCTACAAATACATTACCTGTGTCTGATTCAACTAGAAGAGTTCCGGAGTGTTTTTCTTGGGGCATTGTAGCCGCCGGACCTCTCCTAAAAATCACATCTTCTGTTTTGTTGGCCACTACAATCACCTCTCATTGTTATATAAGGATTCTAGAAATAAGGCGGAGCCAATTTACTTATTTCAATTGACTCCGCCTATCTTAGTTACATGATTAGATGGACTGCCAGGTCAGGACAGCAGCAGCTGCTTCTTCCTTAGTAGCATAAGTAGCAACAATATTGTTACCTTCGCCATCAGCAGCAGCCTTGACGCCAGTAACATTGATTGTTACATTCTTAGAACCATCGAAGCTAACAGAGCCAGTAGCATCGCCAGCAAGAGTGATGGTACGAGCATTTGTCAGCTTACCAGCAGACTTAACTACCTTTTCGCTATCTGCTGTGTTGTCGACGTTTCCAAGACCGACATCCGCCTTAGCAAGTTTCTTGTTGACCCACTTCTTTGAAGTAGCATCATAAACAAGAGACTGACCAGCGGCAGGAGTAGCGATATTAACATCTGTCTGGCCTGCAAGAGTGTTGGGGCCGACATCAATAGTAATGTCTTTGCTACCGTCGAATTCAACTCCATTGATTCTACGTGCAGTCTTCAGCTTATTAGCTGTACCAGCGTTGCCGGTAATGTCATTGATCTGAACATTGCCGCTAAGTGCTTGACCGTTGACAGTAGTTGTCTTGTCAACCTTCTTAGCAAGACCGTCAGTTAGTTCTTTCTTAGTAGCAAGTGAGCTGTGATCTACTTCACCGAATTTACCGGCCATTTCATAAGCCTTGCCAGTCCAGAAGTATTCGACAAAGGCATTGCTATCAGTTGCATCCGGATTGACAACTAGATAAAACACTCCAGCAGTGCCGGTTGCATGAGCCTGTTTCAGTGCTGAAAGTGAGGCATAGCCGTTACCGCTATTAGAATCAATCTCAAAAGATGTGATTGAACCGATAGCGTCTGTCAGCTCTTGCTTTGTAGCAAAGGTCACACCCTTTGTGAGAGTTAATGCGTGACCAGCTTCATTGAAAGTAGCAGACGTTACAGCGTTTCCTGTGCCAGTAACAGTAACTGTGTTTTTAATATCTGCGGGCTTAGCAGGCAGCTTAACAGTGACATCTTCGGCAGCAGTTACATTGCCTCTATCATCATAAGTTACCTTGGGAATCTTGATTGTTGCTCCAAAGTCAAGCTGACCACCAGCGTTAGCACCTACTACACCGGCAGTAATAGAAGCAGGCAGACGAGAAATCAGGTCCCAGGATTCACCGTCCTTACTGTAGTAAAGGGAACGAGCAGAGCCATTCTCTACAACGAATAGAGAGTCAGGAGGCATGAAATCTACGGGAAGAGAATTGCCGTGACCTACAGGACGAGTATACTCAGTTTCACCGACGAAAAGTCTCTGAGTATCAGTAGTAAAATAAAGAGTATTTACATCTTTGGATGTCAATCCAGAATAAGCTGATTGCAGACAATACTTAAAATCTACAACACCTTTAATTGCGGGCATAAAATCACTCCTAAAAATTTAATTTAATTGTATATCTACCCTCCGCAGAAGCGGAGTGTTGATAATGAAAATATTATCCGATGGTTGACCACTCAAGAGCTTCGTCAATTGCAGCTTTAACAGCAGCCTCAGTAGCAACTGTGTTAGCATCAACTGTTGCCTTAAGCTTGTCTCCACCAACAGCTTTTGCTGAATCCTTGATTGATTTACCAGCACCGAATACAACAATGTTGTTTTCAGTTCCTTCTACAGCATCAATTTTCTTAGCAAGTGCATCGTAGATTACTTTGTTTACAGCTAGATCAGAAGTAGAGTCTGTTAAAATTCCTTCTGTCTGGATTCCATATCCACTTTCGGTGATTGTGCCATCTGTATTACTGATAAGCAGTTTCTGGCCCAGAGCGCCTGACAGCTTGTCGAGCTTACCAGAAATGTCAACCATGAATCCTGCATCGCTGTATCTTAGAGCATTTCCGCTTGCTGGATCAATGATTAACTGAGCAGAAATCTTGTTATCATCGGAGATAGTAACAACAAGGTTCTTCGCAGTATTGTCAGCAGTGTAAATGTTTACAAGCGCTTCAGCAGGAATGATAACTGGTTCATCTTGATTGTCAATTGTAAGGACAATTACTTTGTGATGAGTAGGATCTGTTTCGGGATAGTTTTCGTAGTACTTACCAGTAGTAACGAACTTATCTTTAGGAATATTGATGACAAGATCTTCGCTGCCGTACTGAGGAATTGTGATCTTCAAAAGAGAAGAGTCATAAGCGATACCATGGGCAATTCCTGTAAGAGTAGCTCCTTGGCCTTCACCAACTTTGACAGTACCAGAAGTACCATCAAACGTAGTATTAAGTGAAATAGCTTCAATAGCTGAGCTGATCCCTTTCTTGATCAGGCCGATCGTTGCAAATTTCTTAGAATCTGCACTTGCCCAGTTAGCTCCATCTGTCAGGTAACCCGGAGAAAGGATGATCCAGTTGCTTCCATCAACTGTAATCTTAGCTTCGAAGGAAGCAGAATCGATGTAAAGCTTGTCTAGAATAGCATCAGCGACAGCAGGAACAGAATCAGTAACAATTACTGACTTTGTCATATCTGCTGTGCCTTTGTAAACCTTACCGGAATCAGAGACAAAGTATAATGTATTTGCGTCCTTTGAGCCAATTGCATCATACTGTTGCTGAGTCAGTGAATAAAATACAACTTTGTTGGTTGTTCCGTTCCAAACTGTATCATTCTGTGCAGCAGATTCGACCCAGTTAGAAAGCTGAGAAGCGTCGCCACCTTTGAAGATCCAAATGGTTTTCTTATCCTCACGATAAACCTGCTGACCAACTTCAATGTCTTGTAAGGCAAGCATAGCAGATTCGTCAGCAACGAAGATCATCGGCTTATTAGCTCCCTTACCTACTTCGACAAGGTCACCTGATGTATTTGAAATCTGATAAGCTGTAGAAGTTTGAGCAGCTTCGTCTACAACAGAGATGATCTGACCTACATAAGACAGAGGGCTAGTAGTAGCGTAGCTAGTAGCGTCTTCCATTGAATAGAATACTGAGTATCTATCAATAGGACCACCGTACTGCCGGCTTATCTGAAGAGGAAACTCCATGTAGGAATTATCTTTTTTGATAACTGCCATAATTCAATTTCACTCCTTTCTTAGATTAACCGAAGGTTACAGCGAGGATAGCATCCTGGCCATAAGCTACATCCGGGATGAATGTCCAAACATTGTAAGTAGCAGCCTCGTATTTGTTTGCACCTTCAACATCAACAGTAGATTTAACAAAGGTAGAAGTAACATCAGCATTTAATGCAGATTCGTTCAGAACCTTTGTCATACCCTTATTTGCAAGAGGAGCAGCAATTACAACTCGCTTAGCTCCTGCTTTTACAGTTACCTTTACAGTACCTGCTGAATAAGCTCCACCCTTCTTCTGCTGAAGGTTTCTGATACCATCAGAAGTAAGCGTAGCGGTGTCAACTGTATAACCGCAGAAGTAACCCTGACGGTAAGGAGTAAAGGTGAAGTTGCTTGTGTTCTTAGATCCTGCTGAAATATGGCCTGTCGGATAATCGTCACCTAGGTTATCTTTCTTGATAGCACCTTCTCCATAAGAAGCAGTTGCTGAATAAGAAATAGCAGTGCTAAGATTAAAGGCAGCTTCTGTGTAATCAGCGGGAGAAGCGATTGCTGCATCGCCAACATCTGTTCCGGCTTTCTTAAACTGAATAGAAGTAAGAGCGCCTGCATCATTCTTTGTAAATGTAGCTCTAAGCTTAGGAGTTACGGTGGAGCCGATCTCATATGAGCCAGCAGCAGAACCTCCGTTGTTTGAAATAGAAACAGAAGGCTGTGTATAAGTAGGAGGTACTTGCTTCATAAGAAGCTTCTTGACAATGTTTTCAACCGTCATGTCCTTTGCCACTTTGTCGCCTGTCTTGAATCCACCAAGTGTGCCTCCGTTTCCGAGTTCAACTGTGAATGCTTCATCTTGACCTACAACTACATCAGAAAGTGAATTTCCAATTAGATCTGAAAGGTCAACTTCTACAATAGAAGAAGATGCGTCATTTAGAGTAAGCTTCAGCTTGTGTGTAACATTGTCGTAAGTTGCACTTGCAAGGAAGATATCTGCAACAGTTACTTGTTTAGTAGATCCGTCTTTAGCGGTAAACTTAATAACTGTTCCGGCTCTTCCTTCTGGAGCGGCTTCGGCAGATACATCAACAAAAGCACCGTCAAGACCCTTGACAGCATTTGCAATAGCATCTGCAACTGCTTTAGAAGTAGGAATGGTACTATCAGATGCTGCATCAAGAGTCTTAGCAACTGTTCCGTCAGCGAACTTACTAATAGTGATTACGCCGTCGGCAATTTCAGTAGCTTCTCCGCCTCCAGCCTGAATCATTGAATCGCTGTTCTTGATCCACATTGTAGTCTTACCACCAACGGTAGCTACATACAGGACATTAGGAACGGACGTTTCAGCAGTAGGAATAGCGTCCACAAAGGAAACATTCAGCTTTGTTTTATCTGCTATTAGCTGACTACCTTTGAAGATTTCCTGGCTGTCTGTGATGAAATACAGTGTATTTTCATCTTTGGCAGATAGAGCTAGATAGTTAGCCTTTACGCCATAACTAAATAGAACTTTGGCCATTTATTCTTCACTCCTTAATTTAATTGATTCCATTGAATATCTGCTTGAGATACTTCTTGTATTACTGACTTAACTTCGTCGCTTGACTTAATTGTTTCAGTAATCTTTGTTTCAAGCCCTTCACTGGTTACGAATTTATCTGTGTTAATACCAAAGGTTTCTTCTTCCCATTGAGAAAGGACTTGATTCCAGGTAAAATACATTGTTCCTTGCTTAGTTTGATTAACTTTGACGATTTTACCATCAGGAATGAGCTGATTTTGAAGAAGATAATCTCGTTCAGCGATTGTGTCAACAGATATAAATGATCTGTCTACTTGGAACTTATCCTTATCGCTGAATGGATTACCCATTGGTGGCGGACCTGGAGGACCAGGAGGAAATGGTGTCGGAGGGCATGGAGTAGGTGGACAACATCCGCATCCGTCAGATGAAATAACCGTCACCGTCAAAAGGTCTTCGTTGCTAACAGGTATCGTCGTCTGAGTAGAAATTGAACAGAAATACCATCCATTTCGCTGTTGTCCTTGATAAGAGAACCATCCTTGTCGAACAATCCATTTTGTTCCTGGATATTTTGCTAAAGCAACTACTGTACCATCAAAAAGTTTTGTTCCGGTACCAGGAACGGAAATGTAGTTCAATTCGTTCACCCCTTTCAAGGTTTAGTTTTCTACTAAATATATATCGTATAAATCAGGCAATGATACAGGTTTCATCATTGAAGGATTATCTAAGTTAACAAAATACCACCCACAGTGTGGTCTATTTCCATTACATGTATACCATCCATGATGCAAAACCCAAACTTGAGTTTCAAATCTACCTAATCGAACTTTTGATCCTTCAAAAATTTTCATACATGTATCTGGAATTTCAAGAAAACAATTGTTACACATAGAAATCACCTCCTGACCTGGTTCGGATGTATACAAGGTTTAGAAGGTGATTTTCTATCTAAAATTTAGTTTTTGTTAAATTACAATTGTGTCATATTTACTTACAAGTTCATCATCCTTCAGATAGTTATGAATGTAGCTTGCAATTTTCTTTATATCTGGATGCGGTGCTCCTGTTGTTCCAAAATACCTAAGATTAAGAAAATGCTGCCACTCATACATAGGAGCTGTCATGACAATTTCTGTTTTTGTAGCATTAGGCAGAACCCCTCTTGCTTCTTGAGGCTTTAGACCGGCTTCAATTAGCTCTTTGTAAATTCTTTCAGAATTCTGCAAAGAGAATTTGAACGAGATCTTTTCGGAAGCAGACGCGGAATCAAACCAATATGGTTTAATAAATTCAACTCCGCCCTTCTTTTCATAATTAACATATCTCTGAGATTCTTGAGCAAAACTTGCTGGACGATGACGGACCATTTCATGAGTTACTGCTCTATCTGTAATACATCTAAACGATGGATAGTAGTGATTCAAGATTTCTTCTCTCTGAATATTTTCAAGATCAATGAGATTAACAACTCGAGCATCTACATCGTATTCCTTATCTTTTTCTACTGTAGGGTCACTATATACTGCGTCACTGTATCCTGCATTCACCATAGCTTGAAGCAGAAAAGGATTTTCGGATTCGTTGATAGCTCTAATGTTACCGGAAACAAGAAGCCGTCTTTCTTGGTTGTTGTATCCTGTAGGAACGTAGCATTCAGTTAGATTCAAATATCTTCTATTAGATTTCTTGATTGTTTCCCAAACAAAATATGAATCTACTTGAAAAACAAGCGACGCATGCTCAAGCATAGCAGTATGATTACTCTTAATCATAGCTTTGACAAACTTTTTTGCTGAGTCTGCTTTAATTTTGTCTTCTGACTTATAACAAGTTCTACCAGCAAGCTCAATTCGTTTGTAAATATCTCTTTCTTTAATCATTTCTACCTTAGGATCAATCAGTTCCATCAAATAATCCTCCTTAAATATTGAAAAGTTTTCTGAAATCTGACTCTGTTATCTTTTTGATTCCTAATTTGTCTGCCTTTCTATTCTTTTCTGAGGAACTATTAGGGTCATCAGTGATCAAGTATTTTGTTTCATTATTTATTGAACCAACTGAGATTCCAATTGATTCAAGCTCTTTCTCAAAATCTGCTCGCTTACATGATAGTTTACCTGTTATTGCAACTCTAATATTAGAAGATTCTGTCACATTCCAATCAATTCCATCTCTATCTAGCAGGAAATTTATGCGCATGAACTTTTCTCTGTGCTCATTTATAGAATCTGCGTTTGCATCTCCAATGAAGGCATGAAGGTTCATGAAGGTATTTTCATCATTGTTTGCAAGTTTCTTAATAACATCCGGATACTTGGAAAGTTTCTTTGATGTTTCATGCCCAAGTCTTGGAATATTAAGAGCTTCAAGAACAGTCACGATATTGAATTTATTTCTGAAAAGCGCTAATAGAGAATCTCTAAATAGCTGATACTGCTTTCCCTTGTCAATGTCAGGTACCTTTGCACGAGTCAATGCAGGATATTTCATTATTTGATCAACAGTGCAATAATCTTCTCCATAAATTTCTGTGAAGAATTTTTCTCTTATTTTATCTCCAAGTCCATCAATTGGAACAAGTTTTGAACACCAAATAAGCAAATCAGTCATCTTAGAATGTCCGCAATCAATATTAGGGCAGAATAAGTGCACACCTTTCCATTCAAGATATTCTCCGCAGAATGGACAAATTGTAGGCAGTTTAACTTCATCGGAAATTTTTACAACACTTTGAATATCAGGGATTATTTCTCCTGACTTGCATATTTCAACTACAGCTCCTGGACCTATCTTGTTATTCATAATGTAATCAGCATTGAATCCTGCTGTATACTGGACAGTTGTTCCCGAAAGCTGTGTAGGTTCAATCTTCACTTTTGGAATAAGATATTTTGTTTTACTCAAAGACCATTCAACACATTCTACTTTTGCTTCCTTTGTTTCAGCAGGAAATTTGAATGCTTGTGAAACAAATGTATAAATTGTTTCGTTTGTTTCATCGCTATTCATATTTCCAGTTTCATTTTGAGTAAGTCTGCCTAAATCATTTCTTGCAAGCACAATTCCATCTGCAGGATAATGACCATACCATATAGATCTTAGATCATCCATCTTGTGCATGATTTCTTTCTCAAATAGAGAAACATTCTTGTAATCTACAACATAAGGATAGAACTGAGATTCAATATAGTTCAGCATATCAACATAGTTATCGAATCTGTCTTCGTTACATCCAACTACTTTGTAGAAAACGATGTCTAGAAGTCTTAAATCTTTTGAAATCTCTTTTGCGTTTATGAGACCTGCAGTAGTGTTTCTAGGATTCTTCGCGTCTTCATGATCTTTAGCGTAGTTTTCAAACGCAGGGTAGGGCATAAGGATTTCTCCTCTAACGCCTCCTGTAAATGTCTTATCAATTTGCTTCAGTTTAGAATTGATGAACAAGACCTTGTCAGTGATGTCAATTCCAATTTTTCCGTCGCCACGTGTAAGAGCTTGATCAAGTTTGCCGTCAATATAATATAAAACTACACTTAGACCATCAAGCTTCAATGATGCAATTACTTCTCTGTCTCTAAGATCTTTCTGCAGTTCGTCCCAATTATGAACTTTATCTAATGATCCAACTAGCCCATATCTATGTTTGAACTTCTTTCCTGAATTGTTTTCATTTGGATCATATCCCCAACCTGTTGTAAATAATTCTGAATTAGGTTTTGACTTTTTAAGTTCACTTACTGCAGAATCAAATTCTGAGTCTGTCATTGACTGAGACCCGTCTGTATAGTATTTCTGCGCATTCTCTTTTATTTTCTTTTCAAGTGCATTGAAACCCATTTATTTCACCTCTTATTAACAATCATTATGCATTGATAGTCTTGAATGATAAAGTTAAGCCTATTTATTTCGGATTGAAGCATTTCAATTTCTTTCTTCTGTTGTCTTACTTTTTCCATATAGTCTTGAATAAGTTTTGATTGTGTCCTTATGTTATTCTGAATAGTTGATTCTTGTTGATCCATATTGATATCACTCCTGTATCGATATATGTACTATAACGATTCATAGTGAAGCCCTCCGTGAATTTGTCACGAAGGGCTAGATTTAATATCCTACTGCAGATAGGATATTTTTGAGCTTTCAAGACAGCGCTATCTCTACTTGCTCGATGGAGTTTTCTGTCTTATCTGATCTTTGACAGATTGTTACTGCTGTCCTTTCTCTTCTCTGGGTGATGAAGATTAGCGTGCAGGCTTTTATCTTCCTGCAACTTACAATTAAGCACGGACCCAATCAGAGCAGCTTTTGATGCTTGCTGGAATCGAACCAGCGTCTTCTCTGTACAAGAGCCGTCTATCTACTGGCGTAAAGCATCTTATTGTTTTACAAGAGGCTCAACGTCCTAGCACAACCTCTATTTTTATTCCACGTTATTTAATGTGCTTACTGGCACCTCAAACAGGACTCGAACCTGTGACCTACTGCTTAGAAGGCAGTTGCTCTTTCCAACTGAGCTACTGAGGCGTACACTAATTGACGAGCATCTCATATCTTTTCACCGCTAGGTGGTGCCCATATGGCTCGTCGGAGGCTCTCTTGACACTACACGCTTCAATCAAGAAACGGGATACAACTCTAAACCGCGGGAGCCGTTACAGTCGTGTTGTACCAATTATGGTGGATCCGACGTGATTCGAACACGCAACCTCTTCTGTGCAAAAGAAGCTTTCTCCCATTGAAATACGGACCCAAATATGGCGACCAAGATGGGGCTCGAACCCACGACCTCTAGCGTGACAGGCTAGCATTCTAACCAACTGAACTACTTGGTCAAATAATGGTGGAGAATGTATGACTAGAACTTTTGGTACACCGTTTGAGAATCGAACTCAATGTACTTGGATGTAAGCCAAGCCCTCAGACCACCGAGGACACGGTGCATTTATGTCCTTTCAAAATGCTTATATGGTGCGCCTGAAGGGACTCGAACCCACACGCCAGAGGCACGAGAACCTAAATCTCGCATGTCTACCAATTCCATCACAGGCGCATATTTTGGTGAAGGTGAAGAGATTCGAACTCTCGACCCATTGCTTAAAAGGCAATTGCTCTGCCAACTGAGCTACACCTTCATTTTATTTAACGATCGAAATTTCCTTGAAAGAATTCTTAATTCGTCCTTAGACAATTCGTTCATCGGATCGTTCAAATAGATTTTATTTGAAGCTTTCAGGAATTTAGCAACATTTGCTAAAGAAGAAAATCGTTTCTTAAAAATGTGAGACCTTTTGGTTGTTTTTGGATATTTATCATAACAGATAAAAGTGATTGTTTTCATTTTTCAAACTCCTTAGTAAAAAGTTGAACTTATTTAGCAGAAATACACAGTAGACAGAGGTAGTTACTTCTACTCCTTGGCACATCCTATACTAGCTTTCAAATTTGTTGCCTACCTACACAACCAGATGTATACCGGTATTAGATGAAATTTGATAGTCCCAATTCCTATCATCCTCACATCGCTTCACCGTGGTCTAATACTGATGCTCTCATTGACAGCATTTTATGGTGTCAATCCTGGCATTCTGGATAGGTCCTTTTATTCTACTGCTGTGCCCCTCCAACCCTCTTTCTACTAAATAAGCAAACTTTTTCTTAATCTCCCTGAATTGGTTTGGGAACCTAATTACTGCTTACATCAACATTGCAGTTCAGTAGATTAAGCGCAGAGACGAACCTGCTGCTTCTTTGTTTCAACAGAAACATTCGTCAAGTTCTAATTCGCCGAGAGTTGATGATCTCTTTTTCATCAGATACACTACCTTTCTAAAAAGATAATGCATTGGTCTCTATATCATTTCAAGACCTAGACTGATATAGGCGCTGGCGGGAACAGAAGGACTTGAACCTTCGACATCATGATTAACAGTCATGCGCTCTAACCAACTGAGCTATGCTCCCATGTAAAATTTTTATTGCCTTTCTTTACCTTCAAGCAGCGTTCACCCTTGGCGCCGATGGGTCAGGTTCTGTTTATTCAAGAAAGGACTAAGCCGTCATTCTCACCTGTCGTAGGTCGGCCTTCAATATTGGACATCAAGCTTGACCTAACTTGAGTAACTTGACCCTCATCATACTGTTGAGCGTGTATGAGCGCTAATGGTCGGGATGTTGAGATTCGAACTCACATCTGGCGATTATAAGTCGCCGGCTCTGACCGGTTGAGCTACACCCCGAGATTTATCTGGTTTTGATTAGCCAGACCAGAAACTGGCGAAAGGAGATGAGATGAACATGAGTGGAGCTGGTGGTCGGATTCGAACCGACGTGGGCAAAGCCGACGGCTTACAAGACCGTTCCAATCGACCTCTATGGGACACCAGCATATTTGTTTCTACATTCTATATAACGATGCT